>Ga0172379_10006069_pt1 | contig 16444 bp, 17 predicted proteins | sample GrowelOW334metaG_FD_119756 | JGI IMG/M metagenome (GOLD analysis project Ga0172379, IMG submission 119756) | Groundwater microbial communities from an aquifer near a municipal landfill in Southern Ontario, Canada - Groundwater well OW334 metaG | ecosystem: Environmental > Aquatic > Deep... | reverse complement strand
CTGTGGGGCGTCACGTCCGCCAACGTCATCTGGCTGCCCATCGGCAGCCGCCTGAAGCGGCTCAGCGACCTCGAGGTGGCCCGGATGGAGATCGTGATCGAGGGTGTGGCGGCGATCCAGGCCGGCTCCAACCCGCGCGTCATCGCGCAGAGGCTGACCTCCCTCCTCCCACTCGGTCAGACGGTCCCCGAGGCGGCCTGAGATGTCGACGAGGCGGCGTCGGCACGAGGACGAGGAGGAGCACGACAACCACGAGCGCTGGTTGGTGACCTACGCCGACATGGTCACCCTGCTCATGGTCCTGTTCATCGTGCTGTTCGCCATGAGCCAGGTCGACCAGAAGAAGTTCAACGCACTCAAGGACGGGCTCGCCGCCGGCTTCGGTCAGTCGACGTCGGTGCTGGACGGGTCGTCGTCGATCCTGGAGCAACCCGGCACCGCCGCCATGGCACCGGTCGCGCCCGCGCTCAGCTTCCAGGAGCTGTCCGAGGTCGAGCTCGCCTCCACCTCGAACGGCGTCGCCGAGGCGATGCAGGACGCCGTACGGCGCCGGCAGGACGCCGAGGCGGAGGTGACGCGCTTCGAGACTCTCCGAGACGAGCTGCTGAAGGCACTGCGCGAGAAGGGCCTGGCCGACGACGTCCGGATCTCCTACGACGAGCGCGGACTGGTGCTGAGCCTGGTCTCGCGGCACGTGGTGTTCCGGGCCGACCTCGCCACGCTCAGCCCGCGTGGCCGCTCGGTCGTGGACACGATGGCCGGCGTCCTCGACGGAGTGGACGAGCCGCTGCAGGTCGACGGTCACACCAACCAGGTCCCCGTGAAGCCGAAGTACTTCGCCACCGACTGGGACCTGTCCGCGGCGCGCGCCCTGACGGTCCTGCGCCGCCTCGACGAGCTGGGCGGACTGCCCAGCAGCCGGCTCATGCTGGCGGCCTACGGCCACGAGAAGCCGTTGGTCGACCCCGCCCTGCCGGGCTCGCAGGGGGTCAACAAGCGGGTGGACGTCGTCGTCCTGTCGTCCCTGCCGCCCGAGACCCGGGCGATGCTGGACGACGTGGCCGCCGCCCGCGGACGACGGGGTGTGGACGGATCATGAGTGCGACGACGATGGCACCACCCGCAGCGGGGCCGGAGGAGCAGGGCAAGGGCGGCGGAAGGAAGAAGATCCTGCTGATCCTGCTGGCGGTGGCGCTGGTGGGTGGCGCGGCGTGGTTCTTCCTCCTGCGGCCCTCGGGCGGCGCCGAGGCGGAGGCGGTCCCTGGAGAAGTGGTGGTCCTGGCGCCGGTGCAGATCAACCTGGCCGAGAGCCACTACCTCCGGATCGGCGTCGCGCTGCAGCTCGTCGAGGGCGCCAACGAGGTCGACGGCAGCATGGCGCTGGACGCGGTGATCGAGATCTTCAGCGGCCGCCGCGCCGCGGAGGTCACGAAGCCGGCGGGACGTCACAAGCTGAAGATCGAGCTGACCGAGGCGCTGGAGGAGAGCTATCACGGGGAGGTGATGGGGGTCTACTTCACCGAGTTCGTCACGCAGTAGTCGCCGGAGAAGTCTCAGGTGCACGCTGCAGGGGCCGATCCCCCTGCCGTGAGCCTGCAGCCGTCGACCCTCGCCCAGCCCCGACCGGGCACCCCGGGCGTACGCGCACGCCGGCGGACGCGCACGGCGGAGCCGGTCGCCTACGACTTCCGGCGACCCATCCAGCTCTCTCGCGAGCACCAACGCATCCTGCAGCTGGGCTTCGACGGCTTCGCGCGCCAGGCGACGACCGTCTTCACCTCCGCCCTGCGCAGCGTGTGCGCGGTGTCCGTGATCGGCATCGACCAGCGCAACTACGCGGAGTACGTCGACTCGCTCGGCGCCGCGACGTACATGACGAAGTTCTCCGCCGACCCGATGCCCGGCGTCGGGGTGCTCGAGATCCCGCTGGACGCCACCATGACCTGCGTCGACCACATGCTCGGCGGTCCCGGCTCGGACGAGCAGCCGCAGCGGCCGTTGACCGAGATCGAGAGCGGCGTGATCCGGGGCCTGGTCGACCGGCTGCTCGGCGAGATGCGCTACTCACTGACCGGCATCGTCGGCCTCGCGCCGACCGTGCTGGGCGTGGAGTACAGCCCCCAGTTCGCGCAGGTCGCGGGGGCCGCCGACGTGATGGTCGTGATGCGCCTCGAGCTGCGGATCGGCGAGCGACCGCACCGGATGACCGTGTGCCTGCCGTTCAACGGCCTGCTGCCGCACCTGACCGCCGCCGCTGCCCCGGCTCCGGTGTCCAACCGCGAACGGGCCCAGCGGGCCCAGGCCGCGGCCCTTCTCCAGGAGCAGTTCCGGACCGTCCCCGTCGACGTCACGGTGCGGTTCCGCTCGACCAGCGTCGATCCGGCCACCCTGACCGACCTGCGCCCCGGCGACGTGCTCCGGCTCGCCCATCCGGCCTCCGCCCCCCTCGACGTGACGGTCGAGGACACGACGTTCGCCCATGCGACACCCGGCGCGCAGGGCCCGCGCCTGGCCGCCCTGATCGTGAGCACCCCGAAGGAGACCTCATGACCACCTCACCGCTCCCCTCCGACCCGAACGACCTGGCGATCGCCGCCGGCGAGGCCGCCGCGGAGGTGCTGCCCGCGGCGACCCCGCTCGTCGCCGGCGGTGCCCAGCCGGGCACGGAGCACGTGGTCTCCTCCTTCGCCGGTGCAGCCACCGCCGAGGTCGCCGGCGGCCGGATCGCCGTACTGGTGGGCGAGGAGCTGGTCAGCGCCCTCGCGGCCAGCCCGCTCGGCGGTCTCGACCTCGCGGCCGCGGTGCAGCCGGCGCTCGACGCCGTCGCCGCCGTGCTCGGCACGTCGGCCCAGGCCGCCAACCAGGTCGAGCTGACCCTCGTGGTCGCCGACCTCGGAGGGCCTTTCACCGTCGTGCCCCTGATCGGCAGCGGGATCGCCGCAGCCCTCCTCCTGCCCGACGCCCTCCTGGCTCCCGGCGCGCGCACCGTCGGGCCGGCACCCGAGCGTGGCCTGCCGCCTGCCCCGCACGGGCCCGCGGACGACGCCGGGGCAGCGGTCCTCCCGCTCGGCCACCGCGGCATCGAGATGCTGCACGGGGTTGCCATGGAGGTCACCGTCGAGCTCGGCCGCACCCGGATGGCGGTGCGCGACCTGCTCGCCCTCGCCCCCGGCGCGGTGCTCGAGCTCGACCGCGCCGCCGGCAGCCCCGCCGACCTGCTGGTCAACGGCCGGCTGATCGCCCGCGGCGAGGTCGTGGTCGTCGACGAGGACTTCGGCCTGCGGGTCACCGAGATCCTCGACGACCAAGCCGCGAGCTGACGGTGGTCGAGCTCGTCGTCCGCCTGGTCTTCTCCCTGGCCGTGGTGCTGGGCCTGCTCCTGCTCACCGCCCGCCTCGGCGCCCGCCGCTTCAAGGGCCGCGCCGGGTCTCCGGTGCGGGTCCTGCACCGCCAGGCCCTCAGCCGGACCTCGTCCGTCACGGTCGTCACCGTCGGCTCACGGGTGCTGGTGCTCGGCACCACCGAGCAGCAGATCCGGGTCCTCGCCGAGCTGGAGCCCGACGAGCTGGACGACCTCGAGGACGGCGGGGCCGGCTCGGCCGACGGCCTGGCGCCGGTGGCCCACCTGGTCAGCGCGCCAGAGGCCGGCTTTGCCGAGGTCCTGCACGACCAGCTCGAGGTGGCACCGACCACGCCGTCGTACGGCGGGCGGCACGCCGCTCCCCGCACCCGGGCCGCGGCACCCACCGACGGCGCGCTCACCGGGTCGGTGCTCTCACCGCAGACCTGGCGCCAGGCACTCCAGGCGCTGTCCAGGCGAGCCTCGTGAGTCGGCTGGGGGGCCGACGCACCGGGGTGCTCCTGTTGCTGGCGCTGGGCGTCATGCTGGGCGTCGCGCTGAGCGTCACGTTGGCACCGGGCCTGGCCGCGCCCGCGTCGGCGGCACCCCCGGTCCACGCCGCGGCGGCCGCGCAGCCCGCCGACGAGCCCGGGGTCGACGGCCCCCAGGGGCCCGAGGGACCCACCGGGGCCGGTGAGGACCCGGGGTCGGTGACGGTGAAGTTCGACGGCCTGACCGAGAAGCCGAGCACCTCGGTCGTGCTGCTGGTGGCCCTGACCTTCCTCTCGCTCCTGCCGGCGATCCTGCTGACCTGCACGAGCTTCACCAAGATCCTGGTGGTGCTCGGCCTGACTCGCAACGCGCTCGGCCTGCAACAGACACCGCCCAACCAGGTGCTCGCGGGGCTGGCGCTCTTCCTCAGCCTCTTCATCATGGGCCCGGTGCTCTCGGAGATGAACGACGTGGGCGTGCAGCCCTACCTGGACGGCGACAAGTCGACGACCCAGGCGTGGGACGACGGCATCGAGCCGCTGCGGGGGTTCATGCTCGACCAGACCGGCGACGAGGAGCTGCTGCTGCTGACCAACGTCGCCGACCGCGAGCTGCCCGCCGATCGCGACGAGGTGGGCCTCTCGACCCTCGTGCCGGCTTTCGTGCTGAGCGAGCTCAAGCAGGCCTTCATCATCGGCTTCATCATCTTCATCCCCTTCCTGGTCATCGACATCGTCGTGAGCGGGGCACTGATGGCGCTCGGCATGATGATGATGCCCCCGGTGATGGTCTCGCTGCCCTTCAAGCTGCTGCTCTTCGTCCTCGTCGACGGCTGGGGCCTGGTCATCAAGTCGCTGGTGGCGAGCTATGGATAGCCGCCCATGACCGATACCGAGATCATCGAGATCGCCATGCAGACGATGACGGTGGCGCTCAAGCTCTCCGCCCCCGTCCTGACCACCGCGCTGGTCATCGGCTTCGCCGTCTCGCTCTTCCAGTCGATGACACAGATCCAGGAGTTCACGCTCGCGTTCGTGCCCAAGCTGGTCGGCGTCGGGGTCGCCCTGCTGATCAGCGGCAACTGGATGCTGCACACGCTGATGACGTTCACCGTCCAGCTCTACGAGCGCATCCCGGCGCTGCTGGGCTGATGACGCTCACGTTCGCCGGCGAACCCCTGGTCGCCTTCCTGCTGGGCTCCGTGCGGGTCGTGGCCTGGCTCGCGGTCGTGCCTCCGTTCTCCTCGCGCGCCGTGCCGGCGATGGTGAAGGTGGTGCTCTCCCTCGGGCTCTGCTTCGCAGTGGCGCCGGTGCTCACCGAGTCCGAGATCCCGCTCGACGCGACCGGCCTGATACTCACGGTCCTCACCCAGGCCCTCATCGGTGTCGCGATGGGGTTCGTGACCTCGATGCTGCTCGGGGCGATCGCGGCGGCCGGCAGCCTGGTCGACGTCTTCGGCGGGTTCTCCCTCGCCCAGGGCTTCGACCCGCTGGGGATGAACATGAACTCCGTCTTCGGCACCTTCCACCAGATGCTCGCCACGATGCTGCTCTTCGCGAGCGGTGGGCACCTGCTGGTGATCGGCGGGCTGCTGCGTACCTTCGAGCTGCTCCCGATCGGTCAGACCCCGGAGGTCGACGGCGGGGTGAGCGTGCTGACCAAGGCGTTCTTGATGTTCTTCGTGACTGCGGTGCAGATCGCCCTGCCGATGATCGCGGTGCTGTTCATCTCCGACCTCGGGCTCGCGCTGCTGACCAAGATCGCGCCGCAGCTGCAGGCGATCAACGTCATGTTCCCGGCCAAGATCGGGCTCACGCTGCTGCTGGTCGGACTCTCCTTCCCGGTGCTGCCGGGCGTCATCCGCACGATGGTCGACATGTCGCTGCAGGCCATGGAGGCCCTGGCGGGCGGGTCCTGAGGAGGTGGGACGGTGAGCAGCGGCGAGGAGAAGACCGAGAAGCCCACGGCCAAGAAGCGCAAGGAGTCACGCAAGGAAGGGCAGGTCCCCCGCACCCAGGAGCTGGGTGCCTGGGCGGCCATGCTGCTGGCCGGGCTGGCGATGCCCACGATGATCAGCCGCGAGGTCGACGCCATCCAGGGCCTGATGATCGCCTGCCTCCGCACCCTCGAGGACCCCACCGCCTCCGACGCGCTCCAGCTCCTCGGGCAGGGGGCCGGTCACGCCTTCAAGGCGCTCCTCCTGCTGGGGGCGGCCGTGATGGTCGTCGGGGTCGCGGCCGCGCTCGCGCAGGGCGGCTTCTTCCTGGCCACCAAGACCGTCCAGCCCAAGCTCTCCAAGCTCGACCCGATCAAGGGCGCCAAGCGCATCTTCGGCATCCAGGCACTGTGGGAGGGCGCCAAGATGCTGCTCAAGTGCGCGCTCGTCGCGGTGCTGGTCAAGGCCACAGTCACCTCGATGATGCCGCTGCTCGGAGGGATGGTCCCCGTTGGCTTCCTGCTGCACCAGACCGGCGACGAGGCCCTGGCCCTGATCCGCAACGTCGCGATCGCCGGTCTCGTGATGGCCGGCGCCGACTACGCGATGACCCGACGACGCATCGGCAAGCAGACCCGGATGACCAAGGAGGAGGTCAAGCAGGAGCACAAGCAGCAGGAGGGCGACCCCATGCTCAAGGGGGCGATCCGGTCGCGGCAGCTGGCAATGGCCCGCAGCCGGATGATGGCCGACGTGCTCGCCGCCGACGTGGTGCTCGTCAACCCCACCCACGTGGCGGTGGCACTGCGCTACGACCCCGAGGCCGGCGCGCCCACGGTGGTCGCCCGCGGGGCAGGGGCGATCGCAGCCCGGATCCGCGAGCTGGCCGGCGAGAACGACGTACCCCTGGTGCAGGACGTGCCGCTCGCGCGTGCGCTCTACTCCTCCACCGAGGTCGGTCAGGAGATCCCAGCCGAGCTCTTCGCCGCTGTCGCGCAGGTCCTGGCGTTCGTCATCAGCCGCCGCAACGCCGGACGCGGCGGGGGGAGCCACCGCAGCCCGCGTCCCGAGACCGAGCTCGGGCCCGTGCCGGTCGCAGGTCGGCGACGCCGGATCCCCTCAGGTCCGGCGCTCGCGGCCCGATAGGGAGGCGGACGCCAGGACGGTGTCGTGCTGCGCCAGGGACGGCGGGATCCGCAGCCGACCCTGAAAGGCGCACCCGATGCCCCTCAAGCGACTGACCCAGCTCGGTGTCCCGGTCGGCATCGTGATGATCGTCGTGATGCTGGTGATCCCGCTGCCGGCCGTGCTCCTGGACCTGCTGATCGCCGCCAACATCACCGGGGCACTGCTGATCCTGCTGACCGCGATGTACGTCACCCGGCCGCTGGACTTCGCGGCCTTCCCTGCCGTGCTGTTGGTGATGACGCTCTTCCGGCTGGCCCTCAACGTGAGCGCCACGCGGCTCGTGCTCCTCGACGGCTACGCCGGCAAGGTGATCGACACCTTCGGCCACTTCGTGGTCGGCGGTTCGCTGATCGTCGGCCTCATCGTCTTCGTGATCCTGCTGATCATCCAGTTCGTCGTCATCACCAACGGCGCCGGGCGGGTGGCCGAGGTCGGCGCCCGCTTCACGCTCGACGCGATGCCCGGCAAGCAGATGGCCATCGACGCCGACCTCAACTCCGGCCTGATCGACGAGGACGAGGCCAGGCGACGCCGCTCGGAGGTGCACGCCGAGGCCGACTTCTACGGGTCGATGGACGGTGCGTCCAAGTTCGTCAAGGGCGACGCGATCGCGGCCATCATCATCACCCTGGTCAACCTGATCGGCGGTTTCGCCATCGGCATGACCCAGAAGGCGATGAGCCCCGGCGACGCCGTGTCGACGTACAGCCTGCTGACCGTGGGCGACGGCCTGGTCTCCCAGATCCCGGCGCTGCTGCTCTCGGTCGCGACCGGGCTGGTGGTCACCCGCGGCGTGGGTGACCAGGACATGGGCTCCGACATCATCCAGCAGATCACCGCCCGCCAGCTGCCGCTGCGGATCGCGGGCATCGCCGCGCTGGCGCTGTGCCTGGTCCCCGGCCTGCCCAAAATTCCCTTCATCGTCACCGGCGGCGTGCTGCTGCTCATCTCCACCCGCGTCGAGCAGCAGGACGACAGCGTCCCGGAGACCGCACACGCCCTGGAGGGCGCGCCCTCCTCCGACTCCCCTGAGCACCTGGCCGCCGAGATCCGGGTCGACCCCCTCGGCCTCGAGCTCTCGGCCGACATCATCGACCTCGTCGACGCCGGTGCGGGCGGCGACCTGCTCGAGCGGGTGAAGGCGCTGCGCCGCAAGATCGCGACCGAGATCGGCATCGTCATCCCTCCCGTGCGCACCCGCGACAACCTCGAGCTGCCGCTGCACACCTACGTCGTCAAGGTCTTCGGCATCGAGGTCGCTCGCGGCGACGCACCGCCGGGCACGGTCCTCGCCATCGGCGACCAGCTCGGCTCGCTGCCCGGCACGCCGACCCGCGAGCCCGTCTTCGGCCTGGACGCCACCTGGATCGCCGCCGACCTGCGCGGCCAGGCCGAGCTGAGCGGCGCCACCGTCGTCGACCGCTCCGCGGTGATCACGACCCACCTGGCCGAGGTCGTCACGCTCCACGCGTCGCGGCTGCTCGGCCGCGAGGACGTGCGACTGCTCACCGATGTCGTCAAGCGCACCCACCCCGTCGTCGTGGACGAGCTGACCCCGGCCCTGCTCAGTCTCGGCGAGGTGCAGCAGGTCCTCCAGGCACTGCTCGACGAGGGCGTCTCCGTGCGCGACCTGGTGCGCATCTACGAGGCGCTCTCGCTGCGTGCGCCCCACGGCAAGGGCCTCGACGACCTGGTCGAGGCCGCCCGGGCCGCGCTCGGCCCCGCCATCATCGCGCCGCACGTGGTCGACGGCGCCCTGCACGTCATCAGCTTCGAGCCGCAGCTGGAGCAGCGGATCCTCGAGTCGCTGCGTCCCACCGAGCGCGGCCCGATGGTGGTGCTCGACCCGGCCACCGCCCAGGCCGTGCTCGGCTCGCTCTCGCAACTGCTGGTCGACGCCGAGAACCGCAACATCCGCCCGGTGCTCGTCTGCGCCCCGCAGGTGCGCTCCGCCGTGCACCGGATGATCACGATGTCGGTCGACCGGCTCCCCGTCCTGTCCTACACCGAGCTCAACGGCAGCGCGCAGATCCGGTCCGTCGGCACCGTGACCGGTCAGCACCTGATGGAGGTCACTGCATGAACCTGATCTCACTGCCCGTCCTGGCCGCGGCCGGTGTGCTCGCCTCACCCGCGCTCTGGCAGACCGCCATGACCGGGGCCGTCCCCTTCGACGTGGCCGTCACCCGCTACCTCACCGCCGTGGTCATCACCTGGCTCGCCCTGTCCCTGGTCGCCTCGCTGGTGTCGTGGGGACCGGCGGCCGACGCGCCCGCCGCGCAGTCCGACGTACCAGCCGGGGGCGGGGAGCCCCCTGGCCCGGTCGGCGCGGCTGGTTGAGCTGGTCCGGAAATGCAGCGACCCACAGGCGTGGCCTCCGGGAGGAGGCCGCTCCGGGGGACGTGATCCCGGATCACCTGCGGGTCGGGTAGCTGCTAGGAATTCGTCAGCAGCCTGCCGGGCACTTCCACCCGACATGATGCTGGGCTGCTAGCGGGCAGCCACCTCACGCGTCCTCAAAGAATTCATTCTTCGGACCACCTCCTTTCCCGTGTCCGACAAAGGTAGGTCGTCTCCCCGCCCCACTCAAGGCCTTTTCCTGCGGCGCTACCGACCGTCGAGTCGGCGCAGATATCCCTCGGTCAGGACAGGGCGGCGGCGAACTGGGAGCGGTAGAGCCGGCTGTAGGCGCCGTCGTGGGCGGCGAGGAGCTGGTCGTGGTTGCCCTGCTCGACGATCCGGCCCTCCTCCATGACCAGGATCAGGTCGGCGTCACGGATCGTGGAGAGCCGGTGGGCGATCACGAACGAGGTCCGGTCGCTGCGCAGCGCGGCCATCGCGTGCTGCAGCAACAGCTCGGTGCGGGTGTCGACCGACGAGGTCGCCTCGTCGAGGATCAGCAACGCCGGGTCGGACAGGAACGCCCGCGCGATCGTCACCAGCTGGCGCTCGCCCGCGGACAGGTTGCCGCCGTCCTCGTCGACCAGGGTGTCGTAGCCGTCGGGCAGCGAGTGGACGAACCGGTCCACGAACGTCGCGCGCGCGGCCTCGAGGATCTCGTCCTCGCTCGCGTCGGGACGGCCGTAGGCGATGTTGTCGCGGATGGTGCCCTCGAACAGCCAGGTGTCCTGCAGCACCATCCCGATCCGCCCGCGCAGGGCGGCGCGCGGCATCTCGGTGATGTCGACGCCGTCGAGGGTGATCCGGCCGGCGTCGAGCTCGTAGAAGCGCATCACCAGGTTGACCAGGGTGGTCTTCCCGGCGCCGGTGGGGCCGACGATGGCCACGGTCTGGCCCGGCCGGGCGACCAGGGAGAGGTCGGAGATCAGCGGCGACTCCACGTCGTACGAGAACGCGACGCCCTCGAAGGCGACCTCGCCGCGGCTCGCCACCGGCCCGCCGGTCGCCGCCCGGTCGGGGACCTGCTCCTCGGCGTCGAGCAGCTCGAAGACCCGCTCCGAGGAGGCGACGCCGGACTGGAGGAGGTTCATCATCGAGGCCACGGTGGTGAGCGGCTGCGTGAACTGCCGGGTGTACTGGATGAACGCCTGCACCTCGCCCAGCGACAGCGAGCCGTTGGCGACCCGGACGCCGCCGACCACGGCGATCACGACGTAGTTGAGGTTCCCGACGAACATCATCAGCGGCATGATCAGCCCGCTGACGAACTGGGCGCGGAACGACGCCTCGTAGAGCTCGTCGTTCTGCTCGGCGAAGGCCGTCTCGACCTCGCGCTGGCGGCCGAAGACCGTGACCAGGGCGTGGCCGGAGAACGTCTCCTCGATGTGCGCGTTGAGCTTGCCCGTACGGCGCCACTGGGCGATGAACTGGCCCTGCGAGCGCTTCATGATCTTGGCCGTCGCGAACATCGAGAGCGGCACCGACACCAGGGCGATCAGCGCCAGCATCGGCGAGATCCAGAACATCATCGACAGTACGGCGAGCACCGTGAGCAACGAGGTGAGCAGCTGGCTCATGGTCTGCTGCAGGGTCTGGCTGATGTTGTCGATGTCGTTGGTGACCCGGCTGAGCAGCTCGCCGCGCGGCTGCCGGTCGAAGTACTGCAACGGCAGCACGTTGACCTTGTCCTCGACGTCGGAGCGCATCCGCCGCACGGTGTTCTGGACGACGTCGTTGAGGAGGTAGCCCTGCAGCCAGCCGAGCACCGCGGCGCCGGCGTAGATGGCCAGGACCCCGAGCAGCACGTCGCGGACGCCGTCGAGGTCGATCGGGCGCTGCGCGAGGAAGCCGTCGAAGATCAGGTCCGTGGCGTGCCCGAGCAGCCGCGGCCCCAGCGCCATCAGGCTGACGCTGACGACCGCGAGCACCACGACCGCGATCGCCTTGCCGCGCTCGGGCGACATCTGCGCCACCAGCCGCTTGGCCGAGGGGCCGAAGGTCATCGCCTTCTGCCCGACCATGCCGCCGCCGTGCGGGCCGCGACCCGGGCCGCCCATGGGCGCCTCGATCCGCTCGGTCTCCTTCATCGTGCCGGCGGGCTTGGCCGGCTTGGCCGGCAAGGTGTCGGCCATCAGGCCGCCTCCTCCGCGCTCAGCTGGGACTCGACGATCTCCTGGTACGTGGGGTTGTCCGCGAGCAGCTCGGTGTGGGTGCCGCGGCCGACGACCCGGCCGTCCTCGAGCACGAGGATCAGGTCGGCGTCGCGGATGGTGGAGACGCGCTGGGCGACGATCACGACCGTCGCGTCGCGGGTCTCAGGCTTGAGCGCGGCGCGCAGCCGGGCGTCGGTGGTCAGGTCGAGGGCCGAGAACGCGTCGTCGAACAGATAGATCTCGGGACGTCGTACGAGAGCGCGGGCGATCGCGAGCCGCTGGCGCTGGCCGCCGGACACGTTGGTGCCGCCCTGCACGATCGGCGCGTCGAGCCCCTCGGGCATCGCCTCGACGAAGTCACGGGCCCGCGCGATCTCGAGCGCGCGCCACAGGTCCTCGTCGGTGGCGTCGGGGTCGCCGTGGCGCAGGTTGGAGGCCACCGTGCCGGTGAACAGGAAGGCGCGCTGCGGCACCAGCCCGATCCGGGTCCACAGCAGCTCGGGGTCGAGGTCGCAGACCCCGACGCCATCGACGCGCACCTCGCCGGAGGTGGCGTCGAAGAGCCGCGGCACCAGGTTGAGCAGCGTCGTCTTGCCGGCGCCGGTGGAGCCGATCACCGCGACCGTCTGGCCGGCCTCGGCGCTGAAGCTGATGTCCGAGAGGACCGGCTGCTCGGCGCCGGGGTAGGTGAAGCCGACGCCGTCGAGCTCCAGCCGCCCGCGGCCGGTGACCTCGCGGACCGGGTGGGCGGGAGGTACGACGGACGAGTCGGTGTCGAGCACCTCGCCGATCCGGTCCGCGCACACCGAGGAGCGCGGGATCATCATCAGCATGAACGTGCCCATCATCACCGACATCAGGATCTGCATCAGGTAGCTCAGGAACGCCGTCAGTGCGCCGACCTGCATCTGGCCGGCGTCGACGCGCTGGCCGCCGTACCAGATGACCGCGACGCTGGAGACGTTCACGACGAGCATCACCAACGGGAACATCGTGGCCATCCAGCGCCCGGCCCGCACCGACACCTCGGTCAGGTCGTCGTTGGCCTTGGCGAAGCGGCGGGCCTCGTAGGGCTCGCGCACGAACGCGCGCACCACCCGGATGCCGGTGATCTGCTCGCGCAGCACCCGGTTGACGCCGTCGATGCGCTCCTGGACCAGGCGGAAGCTCGGCACCATCTGCGAGACCACGACGCCCACGGCCAGGAACAGCGCCGGGACGACGATCGCGAGCAGCCAGGACAGCCCGAGGTCCTCGCGCATCGCCATCAGAATGCCGCCGACCATCATGATCGGCACCGACACCGCCATCGTGCAGGACATCAGCACCAGCATCTGCACCTGCTGCACGTCGTTGGTGTTGCGGGTGATCAGCGACGGGGCCCCGAACTGGGCGACCTCGCGGCCGGAGAACGACCCGACCCGGTGGAACACCGCCGCCCGGAGGTCACGGCCGAACGCCATCGCCGTACGGGCGGAGAACCACACGGCCACGACCGAGCAGGCGATCTGCAGGAGCGAGACGCCGAGCATGACCGCGCCGGTGCGCAGGATGTAGTCGGTGTCACCGAGCGCGACCCCCTCGTCGATGATGTCGGCGTTGAGGCTCGGCAGGTAGAGCATCGCGACCGTGGCGGTGAACTGCAGCACCACGATCACGGCCAGCCAGGTGCGGTAGGGGCGCAGGTAGGTGCGCATGGTCCGGAGCAGCATCAGTCCCTCTTTCGCAGCCCGAGCAGGACGGTGTCGACGATCTGGTCGGGCGTGAGCAGCCGCCCGTCGGCGATCTTCTGGTGGCTGCCGGCGAAGGTCAGCAGCCGCAGGACGTGGACGAAGTGGTCGACGGGTACGGCGAGCTGGTCGCGGTCGTCGCCGACCACGTCGGCGAACAGCCCGTCGAGCCGGGCCCGCCAGGCCACGGCCTCGTCGGAGTCGTGGAGGTGGTGGGGCGGGCCGACGAGCTCCATCTTCTGCATCAGCTCGAACGTGGCCCGGAACCGCTGCTGGAAGATCGCGACCAGGTCGACCAGGCGGCCGCGCAACGGCTGGCCCCGGTCGATGCCCTCGATCCGCGCGACGACGTCCCCGGGCTCGAAGGCCCGCTCGATGGCCGCGTCGACCAGCTCGTCCTTGGAGTCGAAGACCCGGAAGATCGTGCCCTCGGCCACCTTGGCCGCCTCGGCGATCTGGCGCGTGGTCACCGACCTCCCGTGCACGCGCAGCAACCGCAGCGTCACGTCGGTCAGCTCGCAGCGGCGCTCTTCGGCGGACAGGGGTCGGGCACGGGCCATGTCGCCAGCCTAAGTGAGTGAGCGCTCACTCACAAGTGGGTTTACGGGTGTCAAGAGTGGCGGCGGATCTCAGCAGATGCTGAGATCCCCGTTGTCCCGGGCCTTTACGACTCCCCGGAACAACGGGAAAAGGTCCGGAACCTCCACGCCACGACTACGGCGCCAGCCGCTCCGTGACCCAGCCGCCCTCGGTACTGCGGTAGGCGAGCCGGTCGTGCAGCCGGCCGCGGCGGCCCTGCCAGAACTCCACGACCTCGGGGCGCACGAGGTAGCCGCCCCACTCGTCGGGGACCGGTACGACGCCGGGGAAGCGGCGCTCCACCTCGTCGTACGCCGCGTCCAGCTCGTCGCGCCCACCGACGACGCGGGACTGGTGCGAGGCCCAGGCGCCGAGCTGGGAGAGGCGCGGACGAGAGGTGAAGTAGGCCTCGACCTCGTCGCGGGGCAGCAGCTCCGCGACGCCCTCGACCCGGACCTGGCGCTCGAGCAGGTGCCAGGGGAACAGCAGCGCGCAGTGGGCGTTGCCGGCCAGCTCAGCGCCCTTGCGGGAGGCGATGTTGGTGAAGAAGCGGAAGCCCTCGTCGGCGTAGCCCTTGAGCAGCACCATCCGTGAGGAGGGCCGGCCCTCCGGCCCCACGGTGGCGAGGTCCAGGGCGTTGGGCTCGTGCAGGCCGGCCGCGCGGGCGTCGTCGAACCAGCGGCCGAACATCGTCATCGGGTCGGCGGCAAGGTCCGCCTCGGAGAGCCCGCTGGCGGCGTACTCATGACGGAGTCCGGCGAGGTCCGCATCGTCGTGTGTGTTGTCTCCCATGCTGCGCAATCTAGGCCGTGGTGCAGAATGCCTCCGGCACGCCTACACCCCAGGCGTCAGACAAAGGAGTCGCCGGATGACCGAGGTACACCACGGACTGGAGGGCGTCGTCGCCTTCGAGACCGAGATCGCCGAGCCCGACAAGGAAGGCTCCGCGCTCCGCTACCGCGGTGTCGACATCGAGGAGATCGTCGGCCGGGTCCCGTTCGAGAACGTCTGGGGGCTGCTGATCGACGGCAGCTACGACCCGGGCCTGCCGGCAGCCGAGCCCTACAACCTCGCGGTCCACACCGGCGACGTCCGCGTCGACGTGCAGGCCGCCGTGGCGATGCTCGCACCGGCGTTCGGCTTCGGCCAGACCTACGACATCTCCGACGAGCAGGCCCGCGAGGACCTCAGCCGGGTCGCCGTGATGGTGCTGTCGTACGCCGCCCAGTCCGCGCGCGGGCTCAGCCAGCCGGTCGTCCCGCAGCGCCTCGTCGACCAGGGTGCCACCCTCGCCGAGAAGTTCCTGATCCGCTGGAAGGGCGAGGCCGACCCCAAGCACGTCAAGGCGATCGACGCCTACTGGTCCTCGGCCGCCGAGCACGGCATGAACGCGTCGACCTTCACCGCTCGCGTGATCACCTCGACCGGCGCCGACGTCGCGGCCGCGTTCTCCGGCGCGATCGGCGCCATGAGCGGCCCGCTGCACGGCGGTGCGCCCGCCCGGGTGCTGACGATGATCGAGGCCGTCGAGGAGATGGGCGACGCGACCACGTACGTCAAGGGCCTGCTCGACTCCGGCGAGCGGCTGATGGGCTTCGGCCACCGCGTCTACCGCGCCGAGGACCCGCGCGCCCGCGTGCTGCGTCGTACGGCGAAGGAGCTCAACGCGCCGCGCTACGAGGTGGCGCATGCGCTCGAGAAGGCCGCGCTTGCCGAGCTGCGCGAGCGCCGCCCCGACCGGGTGCTCGAGACCAACGTGGAGTTCTGGGCCGCGATCGTCCTCGACTTCGCCGAGGTGCCCGCCAACATGTTCACGTCGATGTTCACCTGTGCCCGCACGGGTGGCTGGTCGGCGCACATCCTCGAGCAGAAGCGCACCGGCCGTCTGATCCGGCCCTCCGCCGTCTACTTCGGCCCGGCCCCGCGCCCGGCCACCGAGGTGCGTGGCTGGAAGGCAGAGTGGGCCGGCTGAGCCGACCCGTCCTGACCACCGAGCGGCTCCGCCTGGAGCCGCTCACGGTCGCGCACACCGAGCTGCTGGTCGAGCTCGACTCCGACCCGGAGGTGCTGCGCTACATCTTCGGACGGTCGCTGTCTCGCCGCGAGGTCGTGACGACGTGGCTGCCCAGGCGCGTCCGCCCCGAGGCCGATGCGCGCGGGATCGGCTACTGGGTCGGCTACGCCGGCGACGAGTGGCTGGGCTGGTGGTGCCTGAGCCTCGACGACGAGGACCCCGACGCCGCGGAGCTCGGCTACCGGCTGCGCCGTACGGCGTGGGGTCACGGCTACGCGAGCGAGGGCTCGCGCGCGTTGCTGGCACATGGCTTCGAGACCGTGGGCCTGGACCGGGTCTGGGCGACCACGATGGCGGTCAACACCGGCTCACGCCGGGTCCTGGAGGCGATCGGTCTGTCCCTGGACCGGGTCGAGGTGCAGACCTGGGCAGCCCCGCTGCCCGACTGGGAGCGGGGCGAGGCCCACTACTCACTCACCCGAGCGACCTGGGAGCAACGTTGAGCGACGCCGAGACGTGGGACGCCGAGGCGGAGGGCTTCGACGACGAGCCCGACCACGGCCTGCACGATCCCGTCGTGCGCGAGGCGTGGCGCGCGCTGCTGCGTTCAGT
>Ga0172379_10006068_pt1 | contig 16449 bp, 19 predicted proteins | sample GrowelOW334metaG_FD_119756 | JGI IMG/M metagenome (GOLD analysis project Ga0172379, IMG submission 119756) | Groundwater microbial communities from an aquifer near a municipal landfill in Southern Ontario, Canada - Groundwater well OW334 metaG | ecosystem: Environmental > Aquatic > Deep... | reverse complement strand
TAGAAGCAGAGGCTATTGCACGTGCAGTGATTCCAGCTGGAGATAAAGATCCCGTGATGATAGTAGACTTTGGAGATACTAGGACTGGGGTATCTATTGTGCATGATGGGAAAGTGTTTTTCACAACCACTTTAGATATGGGTGGTGTGAACCTAACAAACATGATAGAGAAAAACTTTTCTCTATCTTTTGAAAAAGCTGAAGAGATGAAACGCTCGTATGGTCTAGATGGGATTTCAAATATAGAAGATATCTTTCCTGTGATATTAAATGGTATTTCTGTATTAAGAGATGAACTAAACAAACAATATCAATATTGGAAAAATCATGAAGATTGTGGCATCAAACACGATGAGATAAAACGTATTGTTTTATGTGGAGGAGATGCCAATCTAACTGGACTCTCTGAATATCTTGAGGCAAGTATGAAGATAAGAGTAGAGCATGCAAATGCGTGGGTCAATATATCTGATATGACTTTATCGGTACCAAGTATGTCATTTGAAGAATCTCTTGGGTACGCAACTGTATTGGGACTTGCTCTTGGAAGCTTTTCTTATTCTTTCAATCCTATTGTAAATGTTCTTCCTCAAAATGAGAAAGCATTCCTAAGGAACGAATATTGGAAAAGATTTACTATTTTATTGTTATTTATACTTTCTTTTATATTAATAATAGCTACATTGTTGCTACTTCCATCATACCTCTACTCTTCTTCAAAAGAAATTATTGCAGAAAATAGATTGGAAGAATTTAATCAAAAAAATAAAAATATTACAAGTAATAATCTAGACTCTACTATAACTAAAATAAATAAAAAGCTCGATTTACTTATCACCTTTAAACCCGGTAATTTACTGCATGATGAAATAATAGGGAGTGTCTTGGATGCTAGACCAGATGGAGTAACCTTTACTCAAATACTTTATGGACAGAAAAAGGACAAGACTATCTATCTAGAGATCCATGGACAAGCCAAAGACAGAGTGACACTACGTAATTTTAAATCGATTATAGATAGCAATCCTAAATTTGCTTCATCAAACTTACCCATGTCTAACTTTCTAGAGAAAACAAATATTAATTTTACAATTTATATTGTAGTTAAATAAAATGAAGAATAAACATACCAATTTAATACTTATTGTTTCAATATTGTCGCTATTTATATTTACAGGTGTTTTTGTATATTTTTTGAATATCATTAAAAATAAAAATAAACATACTTCAGTGGTAATATCTACCTTAGAGAATAAAATAAAAGAAAAAGAAAACATTAAAATTCTCGAAGCCAAAATGTCTGAACTCGAAGATATTAATAACAAAATCGGCGGTTTTATTGTAGAAACATCTAGGATTGATACTTTTGTAGAATACCTAGAAGGACTAGAATCCAGTAATAATATAGATGTATTGGTCAGAAGTGTAGATATTCCTAAAAATGAAATGAATAAAATAATAGTAGGAGTAATGATGACAGGCACTTTTCCAGATGTAATGAAAGGTATAGCAATCTTGGAAAATTCTCCTTATAATATAGTTATCAATTCTTTATATTTAAATAAAGATATTGCAAAAACTCCTAATAGTGTAGATCCATCCCTAAAAGAGAAAGATATTATATCCTCAGATGATCCTTTGTGGGTAGCTAGTTTATCATTTAGTGTTTTAAGTTTATAGTATATATATGGATATCTATTTATTAAAAATTAAAAATATATCAAAATCATTTATTAATTTTTTCAAAATTAATCCGCATAAACATTGGCAGTTTTTATTGTATATATTTTTTATCCTTGTATCACTTTTAATTATATTTAGTCTCTATCTTTTAAGAGAAATAAATCATGAAAGAGTATTTCAGGTTAATACAGATCAGACGACCAAGAAGAATTTATTAAAAGAAGATATTCTTAAAAAAGTTTTAAATGTGTCTGAAATTAAAGAAAAAAGAAAATTCGAAATAATCAACAGCTCGTCTTATAAAGATCCAAGTATATAAAATTAGAATCTATTTTCAAAATAAATAAAATGGACGAATTTTTGCGAAACATATTTTCTAAGGATTGGATTTTCGCAAAACCGAGACCAACTTGTTTTTACATTTTTGTCTGTGAGGAGATTCTTTAATTTAAAAAGAATAGAATATAATAAAAAGTAAATACACTACTACCCGCTAAACTACAAAAGCGGTCGATGAAACCACCATGCCCTGGAATGAAATTACTCCAATTTTTTATTCCTGCTAATCTTTTTACCTTACTATTCATTAAATCCCCAATAGCACTACCTATTCCTATCGGTAAAAAAATCAGAATGTTTCCTTGATGTACGACAAAATATTTTATAAGCAAAACACCTATCAATGCACCAACTATTTGCCCTAAAACTCCTTCCCAACTTTTCTTTTTATTAAAAATTTCAGGTAGCTTGTGAAATCCAATAAAATTGCCAAAAAAGAAACCACAAACATCAGATATCACCGTGCTGATAATCAAAAATATTAAAATAATTGAACTTTGTGGGTAAATCAGTTTAACTAAACCTAAATGGATAAAGGAAAGCATAAATAAAAAGAGATAGAAAATTAATTGAGTTTTATTTTTTTGCTCGTTTCTAATCACTTTGGAGAATTCCAAAAGTGCCATGATTAAAATAATTACAAAAATTATAAACCTTGCCATAGTACCAAGATATAAAATTAACAAAAAAATTAGCGCAAATGGCACCCACATTATAATTTTTTTATCTAATCCCGCCTCGCTTACTTTTTTTAAATTAAACTTAAAAAGTAATAGGGTTAAAAATGTCCCGACGATAATTAGTATTAAAAATAATAGAGATAATGTAGTATGCATAGTTAAAATACTTTTTCTTCTTTATCTTTTAGTAAATTACAGATATTGATTCGATGGGTTAATAAAATTATTACCAACAAAAAGAAATAGAAATAAAATAATTTTGGTTCTAAAAATAATGATAATATCGGCATAAGTAAAGCAATTACCAGAGACGAAATAGAAGCGATTTTACCTAAAAGAAAAAGTACTCCCCAAGTTGTCATGGCTATTAAAGCAATCAAGGGATTTAATGCTAAACTTATTCCTACCATTGTGGCTACCCCCTTACCACCTTTAAACTTAAGCCAAGGATTGAAAATATGCCCAGCTACAGCGAATAAACCGATAACTAATGTTTTAGTTAAACTAAATTTATCAACTGCGTAAAAAACCGGAATATAGCCCTTCATCGTATCTCCCAAAAGGACGATTAGAGCAGGCTTCCATCCCATTACCCTTAAACTATTTGCAAAACCTATATTTCCACTTCCTTGTTTTTGAATATCTAAACCCTTAAAATTGCCAACTATTTTCCCGAAAGGAATAGAACCAAGAATATAACTTAAAATTATGATAAGATAAAAGTGCATAATTGGTTTGCTGTATAAATAAAAATAGTTTACAATATGAACATGAACTTAGCTTTTATTGGGTTTACTGTTGTCAGTGTAGTATTATCCATCTATGCCTCTACTTTCTATAGTTTAGCAGGAAAAAGGCTTCCTGTCTTCATGCGAAGTTATTCTTTAGCTTACTTTTCTCTGGCATTGACATTTTTGATTTGGGCTTTTGCTTCGCTTAATAATGAATTTTTAAAAAACTTTGTCATTATTGGAGACTCCTTATTGCTTTTAGGTAGTATACTTTTACTAAATGTATTATTTAACCAAAACAAAAATATCAAAATTTTTAGTATAGTAACTGGTGTTATTTTATCTTTAATATTTATTTGGTTAAGAATTAATTATTATCAACCGATGCCTTTTATCGAAAATGGTATTTTAGTTTTTAACACTCAAACAATAGTAGCTGTTATATTGAATTTAGTTTTCATTTTGATATGGCTTCCAGCAAACTTAGTGGCGGCAAAAAAAGTTACAGCCAATATATCTATTGAGGGCATGACTTATGCATATTCTTTCATCTACGGGGTATCAACCATTGCCGCCATTTTGTTTATAACATTTAAAACAATTCCAATGGTAATAATATCTTTTGTTGCTTTGGGTATTTGTTTTGTTATGTTGCTTTATTCGAACTATGTAATCAATAAGTTGCTACCCACAAAATTATGAACGAGGAAATATATCCCAAAAATCAAAATCCACAGATTCAGGACATTCCGTCAGTAGTCTCTCTTCCACAATCTTCAGTAAAGCCAAGTTATAAAGCTAATAATTGGATAGCTTTGGTCTATGTTGTGATAATAACTATTACTTGGTTTAATGACGACCCTGTTTTATCCGGAATTTTGTTCTTGGTTACTTTGGTAATGGGATTAATAGTGGCAGGAAGTTTTATTAATAGGATTAACAAAGCAAATAAAAATACCCAAAATAAACTTGTTAAAGTATTTTTTTCTTTAGTTGGTGTTGGTGGTGGGATGGTAATTTTTATAATAGCTTTTATTTCTGGACTTGTTGGGTGGTTAAATACTCATCCAATCCGTGGTGATTAATAAAGTACAAAGTTTTGTAGAAGCGATAAGGCCATACAACATGATGAGCGGGGTTTTATTGTTTAATATTGGCTTTTTTCTTGCCACCTACAAAATCAATATGGATTATTTTGTAGGTATAGCGGTTATTATTTTAGCTTTTGCTTATGCAACATTACAAAATGATATTGAGGACGTTGCGATAGATAGAATAAATGCCCCTAATTCAATAATTGCGAGCGAAAAATTAAATTTTGAAGAGGTGTCAAATTTTAATACTGTTCTATTGATTGGCTTATTAATTTTGAGTTTATATGACTTCCCTAGACATCTGATTCCCGTCTTGCTTATAATAATTATTATATGGTCATATAATAAGCCGCCGTTGTTGCTGTCCCGAAAACCAATCAGCTCAATTGTTGTTTTAGCTCTGATGTATTCCACAATTCCTTTATACTACGGTTATTATTTGGAAGGAGGACTAGTTACGAATCATTATTTATTTTATCTTATTATTGCTTGGTTTTTTGTCAGAATTTCTATATCAATTCTAAAGGATTATAAAGACGCACGCGGTGATAAAATTTACAACAAAAAAACTTTTTATTTGACGTTTGGTGACCGTGCTACGGCTTTAGTTAGTATAATATGTGGGCTTATTGGGTATTTAGGTATCTTAATTATTACATTTCTAATTACAAAATCATTTTGGCTGTTAATTCTACTAATACCTCTTACATTGTGGACACTTTATTTAAGATTTACCCTATTTAGTACAGAAGATGTTAAAATTTTATCACAAACTTTTCATAGAATATTTTTTGGTCAAAATCCACTCGATTTAATTTTTCTTATATGCCTTATTTTACTGAAATAATTTTAAGCTACTTCTTTATACAAACCTCTATTTTAATTTTCGTAGTTCCTTTTTATTTTCTTTACAAACATTATCATCCAGGAATCTCATTTAAGTATTTAGTGCTGAATTCGCATTTTGAGAATTTTTTATCTAGTAAACAGGCTAATTATTTAATTTTTGCATGGGCAGCTTCTGAGGCAATTTTTTGGTTTGTTATACCAGAGTTCTTATTGCTCCTTGTAATTTTTTTAAGAATAAAAAACAAAAGAACTCTATTGATCTATGATATTCTAGGCACTGCGTTTGGCACTGTGTTGGGACTTATAATTTCAATTTATTCTAATTTTGATGTAACTAAAGTACCCTATGTAACACAAAATATGGTCCATCAGGTTCAGGCCTGGTATCAGGGCTTGGGTTCTTTTGGTTTATTTTTTCAACCATTTTCGGGTGTTCCATATAAAGTTTTTGTTATGAATGTTCATAATTTTGATATTAATTTAATTTGGTTTGTATTTTTGGCTATTGCAATAAGAATAGCTCGGTACTATATTTTTTATCTAATTTTTGTTGGAATACATCCTTTCTTGCACAGAATTGTATCTAGAAATTACATTCCGATTTTTTTGCTAACTTGTTTTATATTTTCTACTCTATTTTTGAAAGTTTATTATTCCTATAGTCAAAATTATGTTGTAGATGATAAAGGAGTAAAAGGTATAAAAAATATAATTTTATTAACAAAAGAAAAGTTTTAATTTTTATATATGTGCCCCTGGCAGGAATCGAACCTACATCGACGGCTTAGAAGTCCGCAGTTCTATCCATTGAACTACAGGGGCAAAGGCTTACTAGTGCGGAATGCAGGACTCGAACCTGCGACCTTCTAGGTGTAAACTAGTTGCTCTACCAACTGAGCTAATTCCGCAAACCTAAAAAGGATTATATATTAAAAATCAACTAAATTCAAGACGTTATAGATAGACTAGACAGTTATATATAATATATGATATACTCTACTTATGAAAGTGATAGAAAAAGAGAAGGCTAGATATCTAAGAAGGGAAGGTAAATCAATAAATGAAATTATTCAAGAAACTGGATTTTCAAAAGCCAGTGTAAGCTTATGGGTAAGAGATATAATTTTAACTACAGCACAAAAGAAAAAAATATCGGAAAGAGGAAGAAGCGTAGAATCAATAGAAAAAAGAAGAGTTAGTCGTCTTTTTAATGAGCAGTATAAAAGACAATTAATAATTGATTCGGCAAAAAAAGACTTTACACATATCTCTCAAGAACAATTAAAATTAATCGGGATAGCTCTATATATAGGGGAAGGGGGAAAAACAAATAGAGGAATGGTAAGATTGGCTAATAGTGATCCAATGGTTATAAAAATTATGATGAAATTTTTTAGGGAGATTTGTGGGGTTAATGAGAATAAATTTAGTGGACATGTTCATACATTTGCTCATGCAGATATAGAAAAAACTGAAAAATATTGGTCTAAAATAACAGGAATACCGAGGGGTCAATTTTATAAAACATATATAAAACCTAGTGTTGCTAGTTTGCAAAAAAGAAATACACTACAATACGGAACTTTTGATATTTATGTTTGTGATACAAAATTGTTTCTTACTATTATGGGTTGGATTGAAAAAATAAAAGAATTAATTATATGAAAATAAAAATCCTTTACGAAGATAAGAACATTCTGGTTATCGATAAGCCGGCGGGTATTGCTGTGCACGCGGATGCTAGGACGACAGACAAGGATGTGACCATAGCAGATCTGATCCTAGATTATGATAAAAAGATTGAGAAAGTTGGAGAGCCTATGACTATCGAATACAAAGGGGAGATTATAAAGATTAAACGCCCTGGTATCGTACACCGTCTAGATAGAGAAACCTCTGGAGTTCTCCTCGTGGCTCGTAACCAGAAAACATTTTTAATGTTGAAGGAGCAATTTCAGAATCATACAATACAAAAGAAATATTTAACTTTTGTCTATGGGCATGTATCTGATCCAAAAGCATCTCTTGCTACTGGTAAGAGAGGACTTATTAATGTTCCTATAGGTAGATCTCCACTTGATATCCGCATGTGGACGGCAGGTCGCGGAGCTCGTCCACCATTACGTGATGCTACGACAGAGTATATAGTGCTCAATAGATTTTCTGATGTTTCTACTAAAAGTTTGAATCAAGACAATAAATTTTCATATTTGGAAGTTTACCCAAAGACTGGCCGTACTCACCAGATCAGAGTGCATATGAGATACATAAACCATCCGGTCGTTTCTGATCCACTTTATCGTGGTAGCAAAGAGCTTGCTCTCGGTATGAAGCGTCTTGCTCTCCACTCTCATTCAATAACTTTTAGAACTTCAAATGGTGATATAAAAACTGTAGAGTCTCCATTGCCAGCTGATTTTAAGAAGGTTATAAAGACGTATTTATCGTAAATCTTGCTTAAAATAGGTATATATGATAAAGTAGAACCCATGGAAATAACGAAAGTACAATTCACTCCAGTAGAGCAAGAATCCCGCAAGAGCCTTGATTTTAAGGCCGGAGACACTGTTCGCGTATGGAATAAAATTTTAGAAAAAGGAAAAGTTCGCCTTCAGGCATTTGAAGGATTGGTCTTGTCACGTAAGCATGGAACTGAAAGTGGAGCAACCTTTACTATCCGTAAAGTAGCTAGTGGTGTAGGAGTAGAACGTATTTTTCCACTTTACTCACCAAACATTGATAAGATTGAAATACTAAGAAAGTCTAAAACTCGCCGAAACAAACTATACTATATCCGTACAAAAGCAGTTAAGGAAGTTAAGAAGAGATTAAAGAGTATAACTATATCAAGAGAAGAAAAACACGTAGAAGCAGTAGAAGAAAATAAAGCAGAATAACTAAAATAGCTCGCCGACTTTGTCGGCGAGCTATTTTAGTACCATACATATATACGCCATGGCGTATATATGTATGGTAATTGAAATTAATTAAATAATCATATATACTTTTGTGTGTTTATGCCCAGGTGGCGAAATTGGTAGACGTTTATCCTTGAGGTGGATAAGTCCGTAAGGGCGTGGAGGTTCGAGTCCTCTCCTGGGCACAATTTAAAAATCGTGAGGTCTTACCTCACGATTTTTAAATGTTCTGTTTTAATATATAATAAAAATATGATTACAATTTTAATACAGGTTATCTCATGGATTGCTTTTCTAGTATTACTTTCTGTTTTAATACTTTTGTTTATATGGATGTGGAGCAGTATAACTGCAAAGGTTCCATTTGTTTCTGTTCCGATTAGAACTCTAAAAGATATTGAGAAGGCTCTTGCTCTGAAAGAGGGAAGTGTCGTGTATGATCTCGGTTGTGGTGATGGGAGAGTTCTATTTTATTTATATAGAAATAATCCAAAAATTAAATATATTGGTATTGAAAATAGTCTATTCCCCTATATTTTAGCTAGTTTTCGTAATTGGTTTCATAAAATAAAAAACAAGTCAGATATTGTAATTCTTAGAAAGGATTTTTTTAATGTAGATTTATCTTCTGCAACTCATATTTTCACTTATTTGTATCCAAATATTATGGATGATATGTTACCAAAATTAGATAAAGAGCTGAAACAGGGGACAAGTTTGATTTCAATGTCTTTTCATTTTACAAGTAAACGAGAAGTGAAAGTTATTGATTTGAAAAGAGGTAAATATCAATTGGCAAAAAAAGTTTACATCTATGAATTTTAATTTACTTAAATTTTACAACGAGGTATAATAGTAAAGTATGATAACTAACGAATTAATAGAGTTTATAAAGTCACAACTCAATAATAATATTTCTAGAGATTTGATAATCTCACAACTTTTACAAGTAGGGTGGAAACAAGAAGATATAGAAGAAGGTTTTTTAAATATTGAAGCCCCTTTGTCTTCTGTGGCGAGTACTCAAATAAAAGAAAATATAAATATAGAGCCTCTTGGTACAGAAACCAAAAAAGAAGAAGATAAAGTGGATCCATATCGTGAAATACCACTAATAGTAGATCCTTCTTCTGATAAAGCTTATGAAGATAAAACTCCAGTTATAAGTACTATAGACAAGATAGCTCCAATGAAGGTATGGACACCTATAAATATAGAACCAAAAATTGTAGAAATAAAAAAAGAAGAAAAAGCAATTGAATTTTCTCCTAGTAATAAAATTGAGCCTTTTAATATTGAAATCGCCGACAATAATAATCAAACAAATGCAAACTTTCAACCAGTATTTGAAACTCCTAAGAGCGATCAAGAAAATTCGGATTTTCTACCAAATATAAATAAAAATCCTGTCATGAATATTCCCGTGCAACCAATAGTTGAGCCATTTCAGAAGATTACATCAACAGCACAGCCCATATATAAAAATACAACAACAGATGTAGTACATAAGAATGCTATGATATCTTCTTATTCACAAGATATTTTAGCCGCAAGCAAGGAAGTTGCAACTCCTACTGTTAATAGAAATAAAATTCTAAAAATTGGAATTATAATAACTATCCTTATTATTATAGGTGGTATGGCTTTTGCTTTTGTAGAAGGATATATAAAATTTCCTGGATCTAAATTTAGTTTTTCAATAGTTAAAAGAGATCCAAAGATCATAATAATAAATGCACCTTCCACAATTTCAAAATTGAAATCATATAAAGTTGATACAAATATAAGTATTTCAGCTCCTTCTCTTTCAAACATTACAACTGGTCTTTCTAGTGGCGAAGCTGTAGCATCAAAAGATAGAGATTCTATATCTATAAATACTAAGGGTCTGGTAAATCATCAAAACAGTAAATTAAATCTTGATTATTCTTTTAATCTAGAGAGTTCTATTTTAGAAAATGGAATAAATAGCAATTTGAAATATGATGGGAATGATTTATATGCAACCATACCAGACCTGAGTGATATTATTGGCAATAATGCACCAAAAGCAACAATCATTTCCTTAAAACCTAATCAGTTTAATTTACTGGTTTCAGAATTTTCTTCTGAAATACAAAACAAGATTAAGGAACTTGATATTTATAATATTTTTTCAGGAGAAGTTCCTTTGTATGTAAAGAATGAAACTCACTTAATATTTAAAGAATTTATAAATGGATTAGAATATACAGAAAAAGCAAATGAAAAAATTCGTGGAGTAGATACATATCATTATGAGATGGTCCCTAATCGTCAATCAACAAAGAAATTTTTGACATCTCTCATGAATCTATATATTGTCAAAATTACACCAGAACAGAAGAAGGATTTTGATGAAACATTAGGATCTTCTTATTTTAGTTCTTTTGAAGTTTGGATTGGTAAGAATGATGACAATCTATATCAAGTAAAGTTTACTTTAAACACTCCACTATCTAAAATATTAGGTTTGAATGATAGTGGAATCGCGGGTAATGAGGTCAAACTAGATTTTGTCATCACATATTTTGATTTAGATGTTCAGAATGATATTCTTTTTCCAAAGGCAGAGCTAGGCATAGAAGAGTTTGTAAAAAAGATTAAAGATATAAAAATTAAAAATATAATTTCTTCTTTCAAAGCACAAACAATTTCTTTTAAAAATGCTGTAGGTTCTTTTGGAACGAGATCAAATCCGTCAGGGAGTTGTATAAATCCAAATCCTAGCTCTATTTTCTCTCCGAAAGGACATAAAAAGGGTGCTGATAGTGCAGTAAGTTCAATTTCTAGCTCAATGAATGATTTGCTATCTCTGACAAATGGAACAGTGTCTTGCTATTCAACATCGAATGCTTGGGCACTTGAAGCTCCTTTGTTTGTAACACCCGATACTACTCAAAATTTTTATTGTGCAGATAGTACCGGCAATGTAATAACTCTTACATCACTTATATCTGGACCAGTGTGTAAATAATCTAGATTACACATTAGTCTAGATTTTTTAGATGTTTTCTGGTATAACTGGTTAGTTACTATTGTTTTTCAATAGTAGTTGTATGATATGGTGCCTATAGTGTAATGGTTAGCACTAGAGTTTGTGGAACTCTCAGTTTGGGTTCAAATCCCAGTAGGCACCCAATATTTAGATTTAATAACTCGTGACAATTCCCATTAGGCACCCACGAGAGAATAATTTACACCTTTACACTATTCACAGTAAAGTTGATAAATATATGAAAAATATGTTAATATATGAGTATGTCTACAACTATAAAAAACAAGCGATTATTGTCGGGGCTTTCGCAATCTGAAGTTGCTCAAAGTCTTGGTATTTCTCGTCCTACCTATATTAAAATAGAGCAGGGTTTATCTAAACCAACCGCGGAACAAATGAGTATTTTAACTCAATTATTTGATGTGTCTCAGGATACATTAGAAGAAGATAGTATTTCAAATAAAATCATCAATGAGATTAAATTAAAAGAAGTTCCTGTTGAGAATGTAAATAAATTTAAACAAGTTTTACTTTATATAATAAGTAAAGTTGGAAGTCGTCCAAACATAGGACAGACAGCATTATATAAACTCTTATATTTCATTGATTTTGATTTCTATGAGAAGAATCAAAAGTATCTTATCGGTGCTACTTATATAAAAAATACTCATGGCCCTAGCCCTGTGTCATTTGCAAAAATTTCAAAAGAGTTAGAAAAAGAAGGACTTCTAGTTGAAGTAAATAGTAAATATTTTGGTTATGATCAAAAGAAATATCTTATTACAAAAGAATCAAATGTTTCAGAGCTTTCAGCTATTGAATTAAAACACGTAGATGATGAGCTTGAAAGATTGGCTTCAAAATCAGCAAAAGAATTATCTGAACTATCACACATAGACACTCCTTGGAAAGTAGCAAAAGAAAAACAAATACTTAATTATAGGCATGTTTTTTATCGTCCAGATGAAACTTCTGTAACTCTAGATTAAAAAATTATGAGTATTTTCTTTAAACTTCCTGTCTTTGAAAAGGAATTAAAAAATCTTTCAAAAAAATACCCAACAATAGAATCTGATGTAAATGATATAAAACAAATCTTACTAACTAGCCCAACGGGGTTAGGTAAGAATTTCATAATTATTAGGTCAACAGAAAATATAAAGATAGTAAAAGTGAAAATACATTGCGAATCATTGAGGTCTAGGTCTATAAGGTTGATTTATTCTTATAGAGAAGATAAAATTGAATTTTTATATATAGAAGTTTATTTCAAGGGAGATAAGGAAAATGAAGATAAAGTAAGAATTGATGATTATCTAAAAAGTCTTTAATTTTTTTAGCATAGGATGATACCCCACATTCAATTTATGTTATAATAAAAAACATGAAAGTGAGTAAAAAATTTACCCCAAGAACAAAGACCCAAAAGGGTGTAAATAAAAAGATAGTAATGGTCAGTGGTGGATTCGACCCTATACATATAGGGCATATTCGTTATATACAGGAAGCAAAAAAGCTCGGGGACTATTTGATTGTTGTACTGAATAATGATAACTGGCTTCGATTTAAAAAAGGTAAAGAGTTTATGGGAGAATTAGAAAGGAAAGAAATTCTAGAGGCAATTACAGGAGTTGATAGGGTTATTATTTCTGGGCACACAAAAAATACGAAAGACATTAGCGTATGTGAAGAAATAAAAAAGATAAAACCTCACATATTTGCAAATGGAGGAGATAGAACGCCAGACTGGGTCCCTGTACCAGAAGTGGCACTTTGTGAAAAACTTGGAATAAAAATGGTTTATAATATAGGACGTGGAGGAAAAGTTCGAAGCTCGACAGAATTAGTTAAAAAGTATTCTAAGCACTTAGAAAAATATGCTAAAAAAAATTAAAATTCCTAAACAGATAGCATTCCTCCTAGCTCTGGCCATCGTTTTAAATATCATTAAAATATTTTTGTTCCATACGACTTCTTCTGTTTATATGTTTTGGAATATATTCTTAGCATTTGTGCCATTTTTCATAAGCTCAGTGCTTCTCGTAAGTACAAATAAAAACAATATTATAAAACCATTTTTTATAATAGGTTTTATCCTTTGGTTCTTGTTTTTACCAAATGCTCCTTATGTAATGACAGACTTTATTCATCTCGGAAGGATCAGAGCAGTACCTATCATGTACGACATTTTCTTTTTCTTTAGTTCTGCTTATGTGTCACTACTCATGGGGTTATACTCACTCCATCATATAGAAAAGATACTCCTCTTGAAGTTTTCGAAAAAAGTTATAAATATTATTATTCCAGTTATTATTTTATTTGCGAGTTTTGGTATATATCTAGGTAGATTTCTACGCTTCAACAGCTGGGATTTATTTACAAGCCACTCATCATTACTTGCTACTATTTGGGACATATTTACAAAAGGTAATACTTATATAAATGTATATGCATATACATTGTTATTCTTTGCATTCATATATACAGTATATATTTCTTTTAAAAGTACAAAATTGGTAGTATAATACTGCCATATGATTAAGTCTAATATCTTTCAAATAGAACGACCATGGGGTAACTTTAGACAATTCACAAAGAATGAACTTTCGACTGTGAAAATTATAAAAGTCTTTCCAAACGAATCTCTCAGCTTGCAAAGTCACAGTAAAAGATCAGAATTTTGGCATGTGATAGGTGGTAGTGGAACAGTGGAGATAGGTGAAGTGAAGACAGAAACTACCGTAGGGGATGAACATGAAATAGCTATAGGTGAAAAGCACCGACTCGGGGCAGGGCCAAATGGGATACAAGTATTAGAGATTTCAGTAGGGGAGTTTGATGAAGAAGATATTGTTCATTATGAGGATAAATATGGAAGGGTATAAAAGAATTAAAAATTAAGAATTGGGAATATGAAAAAGATAAAAAAATTAATAACTAAAAAAGTTATAAAAAAACCTAAGGTTATTAAGGCTGTTAAAAAATTAAAACCCAAACTAAAAAAAGTTTTATTAAAAAAGACAAAAAAGAAAGAAACTGCTCCTAAAAAAGAGCATAATGTTAAACTAAAAAGAGTAACACATAATCCTATTATTTCTCCAAGTTCATACGGATGGGAATCAAAAGCAACTTTTAATCCTACTGCTTTTGAACATGATGGTGTAGTTCATATTATATATAGAGCAATGGGGGACGATGATTCTTCTGTGTTAGGGTATGCATCTTCATTTGATGGACTAACAATTGATGAGAGGCCAACATATTGTATCTATAAAAGATTTAATAATTATATAAAATCAGGACCTCCTCTAGTGTATTCTTCTGGTGGTGGATGGAATGGAGGATGCGAGGATCCTCGTGTTACTTTGATAGATGGCACATTATACCTAATTTATACAGCATTTGATGGTTGGGGATCCCTTAGAATGGCTCTGACCTCTATATCTTTAGAGGATTTTAAAAATAAAAAATGGAATTGGAAGAAAGAAGTTCTAATCTCACCACCTGGTGAAATGAATAAAAATTGGGTTCTTTTCCCTGAAAAAATAAATGGTAAATTTGCTATCATTCACAGTTTTTATCCAAAAATTTTAATAAATTATTTTGATAGTCTAGATGAACTTGATGGGAAAAAATTTATAAAAAGTAATAACACTAGACCAATAGATGAGAGCCGAACATGGGATAGCTGGTTTAGAGGTATTGGGCCCACTCCTATAAAGACAAAAGATGGATGGCTTGTACTTTATCATGCAATGGATCATAAAAATCCTGATAGATATAAAATGGGAGCATTACTTCTAGACTTAAAAGATCCAACCAAAATTCTTTATCGCTCAAATAATCCAATACTTGAACCAGAAGAGGATTATGAGAATAATGGATACAAGTGGGGAGTTGTTTACTCTTGTGGTGCTGTGGTAAAAAAGGGAGAACTATATGTATATTATGGAGGTGCTGATAAGTTTGTCTGTGTTGCCTCTATTAATCTAAAAGAGTTGATGGATAGTCTGAAGGGAGATAAGGTTGTCAAATTAAAAAATATAAAAAACATTAAGAAAATATAAATATGTACGTTGTTAAAAGATCAGAAGAAAATCCAATACTAGCCCCTAACAAAGATCATTATTGGGAAGAGTTTGCAACATTTAATATGAGTCCGATAAAACACGGTAAAAGTATTTACGGGCTATATCGTGCTATCTCTGCTGTAGACAATATGAAGCCAGAGAAGCAGACTTCAATAATAGGTATAGGGAAGAGTAAAGACGGCATTCACTTTGAAGATAGAGTGCCGTTTATAAAACCAGAAGAAAAATGGGAAAAGTATGGTTGTGAAGATCCACGGGCTACTTTCTTTGAAGGCAAGTACTATATATTCTATACGGCACTCTCGAGCTTTCCTTTTAATGCTGAGAGCATAAAGGTGGCAGTCGCCATCTCAAAAGACTTGAAAAAAGTAGAAAGTCGCCATCTTGTGACGCCTTTTAATGCAAAGGCGATGACACTCTTCCCTGAGAGGATAGATGGCAAGATTGTGGTCATATTCTCCTTTCACACTGATCAGCCTCCGGCAAAAGTTTGTATGGCAAAGCTCGATAAGATAGAACAACTTTGGGATAAAACTTTTTGGAAAAAATGGAGCGAGGAACTCGATACTCATACGGTAGATTTTCGTCGGAGCAATTATGATCATTTAGAGATAGGGGCAACACCCGTCAAAACGAAAAAGGGTTGGCTTCTAATCTACTCGCATATTCAAAATTATTTTTCTGGACCTGAAAATCTTGATAAAATCTTTGGAATAGAGGCATTGCTTCTAGATTTAAAAGATCCAACAAAAATAATAGGAAGAACAGGAGGTCCTATACTAGTACCAGAAGAAAATTATGAGATGTCGGGGTATGTAGATAACGTCATTTTTCCCACGGGGGCATTGATAGATGGAGACAAACTATCGATCTACTATGGAGCTGCTGATACGACTGTATGTATGGCTCATGTATCACTTCATGACCTCTTGAAGACCATGGATCTAAATAAAGATAGTGATTGGAAGTTCAAACGTTATTCATTAAATCCAATAATAATTCCTAAAGCAGAGAATAAGTGGGAAGCAAAAGCTACATTTAACCCAGC
>Ga0172379_10006067_pt1 | contig 16450 bp, 18 predicted proteins | sample GrowelOW334metaG_FD_119756 | JGI IMG/M metagenome (GOLD analysis project Ga0172379, IMG submission 119756) | Groundwater microbial communities from an aquifer near a municipal landfill in Southern Ontario, Canada - Groundwater well OW334 metaG | ecosystem: Environmental > Aquatic > Deep... | reverse complement strand
GGTCAGTTGGTATTCAAGGTGCAGTTACCGGGCTTAGACAGCGCGGGTTACTTACAGGCTGTTTCTGATGCAGTTCCGGCAGATGACTTTGCAATCCTTGCAGGGTTGGACGCTGCTGTATCCGCCGGTCAGGGTCAGGCCATTGTTATTCAGGGCCCGATTGCTAAGGCTTATCGGATTACGGATTATTCCGGGTCTGAGCCGAGTCAGTTTGACCGCTTGGTACTCCGCAGCCGCTTGATTCCTGGTGGTGGTTCTTTAAGTTCCACGTCCGGTATTCAGAATCTGGACAAGGCCATTATTGACGTACAGCTTGGGAATGAAAAGGCTGGATTGGTAGCAGGTAAACGCGGTATCGGTGAAACACGGGCAACTGTGAAACCCGCGACTGCTTACGGACATGTCGGGTTCGCTTATGGCATGGATGCTTCTTCTCAGCCGGTTTTGAAATTCTATGATGGTTCTGGAGTGACCCCGGCAAATGATAAGTTTTCATTCACGCTTGACGGGACTCCGGTAGCCGTATCCTTTACGGCAAGCCAGAATGGAACGGATACCCCGCTAGGCCCGATTTCCAGTGCAACTTCTGTGTTAGGTCAGATTGTTGCCGCAATGGCCGCAACACCGGGTCAGCCTTTCGGGGATGCATCAACTATCGTAGCTGCTAAGATCATCCGTCAGGAAGGCGCTGGGGTGCGTTTCACGGGTGTTCGCGTGGACAGTCTATCCTCAATTTCGATTGGGAATAGCTCCGCAACTGGATACCTTGGGTTCATTCCGGGAACGGTTTATAGTCGCCAGACGGTAGGTGCAAAAACTTTAGCATCCGCTTTGATGGCAAACCGAACCACTTCCCTTTCTTCATGGTTATTGACCATGAATGCAAGCTCTTCAAACAACCGGTTTGCAGAGTATGCTTTAGCGGGTCTCATTGAGGATTCCGTTGGTAGAGAATATCTGTACTTGCAGGATGCTCCGGTAGTGAAAGCTAACCTGGGCACATTGTCAAGTATCGGCATATTTGACACCCTGAATAACATTGATAACGCGCTGACTCCGGTAACTGGATTGTCCGCTGTAAGCGGGGATGGTGCAACGGGTGAAGCTGCATTGGACGGATTCTTTGTAACCTCCAATGTGCCGAACGGATCAGGGTCTGCTAACGACTCTATCTTTAACGCGGGTGTGGGTCAGGACGGCATTGTTGGACAGACTTATCGTGACAAGGTAACAGGGTTGTCCTTTACAATTCTGCCGCGTGGCTGGTCTACAAGCCAGACAGGTCCTTGGTTGTCTTATCCGACCGGTAGTCAGGCAACCTTGCGTTTCAATGCAAGCAAGTCTTTTGTGACGGATGCTAACATTCCGAACAATGCTCTGCCGGGTGTCGAGTTGTTAGTTGCAAATACAAGCAATGTTGGCTTGAATGATACTGCTACGGTTGAGACTTTCAAACGTACAGGTCAGGAACCGGCAAATGGTGATCTGTACTATGTGACTTACGAATACCGTAAGGAATCATACGACACTTCATTCTTTACGAAACTGGCAGCCATTGAACAGGCTTTTGGAACAGTAAACCCGGACAACCCGCTATCCTTAGCCGCATACTATGCCATTCTGAATGGTGCAGTGTTGATTGGGGCTAAGCAGGTTTTGAAAGAGGAAGGTTCCGAACAGGCAAGCTTAACGGCTTATCGCCAAGCAATTGACGAATTGGAAGGAACTTTACCGGGACAGGCAACACCGGATATTATCACTCCGCTACGGTGTGATAGCATTGACCTGTATCAATACCTGAAGCAGTCGGTTATCTTGCAATCCAGCCAGCGGTATCGTTCGGAACGGACGGCCATTGTTGGTGTGGTTGAGGGAACTACACCGTCTACGGTAGGCAGTTGGGCCCAGGCATTAGGCCATACCCGTATGCGTATGATTTACCCGGACTCCGTGGTTATCAGCCTGATGGATAATCTGGGCAACACTAAAGAATACTTGGTTGGTGGCGTATATGCTGCTGCCGGGTTGGTGGGATCTATCGTAAGTCCGAGTTCGGATGTGGCTACCCCGTGGACAGGACGTAAATTGGTTGGGTTCACACAGTTGGTACGCCGCTTGGATGCAGTACAGCAGAATCAGTTGGCTACCAAGGGTGTCACGATTCTTGAAGACCGCACGCCTTACTTACGTGTACGGCATGGTTTGACAACGGATATGACTAACCAGTTGACCAAACTTCCGACAATAATCCAGATTGCGGATGAAGTGCAGCGTCAAGCCCGGTCGGTCCTTGAAATCTTGTGGGTATCAAGTTCTTGGCCTCTGTGTTAGGGCAGATTGAAAGCCGCTTGGCTATGTTGTTGAAGGGTTTGGTTAAGGCCCAGATTATCACGGCCTATAAGGGAATCAAAGCTGCTGTGTCTCCGGAAGATCCTACTTCTTGTGATATCTCAGCCTTCTACTCCCCGATCTTCCCGCTACTGTACTTGTCAATCCTGTTTAGCTTAAGGTCTAATCTTTCGTAAAATAGGAAAGACTTAGCTTAGGTTAGAAATTACCCGGATTGTAAAAACCCGGGTAATTTTTTTGAATGTTCTTGGTATAGTGCTTTTAGGTTCACGCAATAATAACAGAAGGAGAAATGGAACATGCGTATTTTCTTGATGGTGCTGGTAGTTAGTTTGATGGTGCTTGGGTGCAACGGTACGGCTATGCAGTATTTTAGCCGCAACCAGGGACCGGCGGTGGTGCAGGTTTTGGATTGCATTGATGGGGCAACTCAGTACATTGCAGGTTTTGCCTATGTCTATGACAAGACCGGAGCTACGGGGGAAAAGAACCCTCACTTGCTGATGCCTATCTTAGGCTGTGGGGACAGCATCATTGGCGTTCAGTGTGATGTCACTCAGAAACCCGATGGTGTGAACACGGTTTGCACAGACCTACTGGTTTGGTTGAAGCAGAATCCGGTTGCGGTTTCCCAGATTGAAAAAGATGGAGTTGAATTGGGTGCTTGGATGAATTGATCGGTTCTTGCATCTGCGAAATAAAAATGCCCTCTTCGGTTTTCCGTGAAGAGGGCATTTTTTACGAGTGTCTTGAATTTTGTTTAGGGCTCCCGGACTCGTAATGGATTCCCTAAGGAGGACGGTCTTCACAATCCCGGGCGAACTCAAGCACGCCCCAAATAACAACAACAATAACACTACACAGTGTTTTCAGGAGTTAAAAGGATTTATTTTTTGAACCCAAGCCTTTTGGTAAAGGGTTAGACTCATATGCCCATATACCATAGAGAGCCTTTTAACAGAATCATCAAATTGCACGGCAGTTAGCCTTGCACAGACATGCTTATATCCTAGAGTCCAGGGATCTTTCTTAACATAAGCATCAAATTGCTTATCGGTTAAGCGATTACAGGAATGTTCATATTGTAAAGCTTTCCAGCTAAATCTCTGGATACTGCATGCAAATTGGGAATCATCCAACCGGGCACAGGCATGCTCACATTCTAAGGCGATTATCGGGTACCGCTTAACACATCCATCAAACTGTGTAGCTTTCATCCGCACACAAGCATGTCTGTAGCTCAAGGCCACCCACGAGTATTCTTCGGCAAGCAAGTAGAGTTGGTCATCACTCAATTTTGCACAAGATTGTTCATATCTTAAAACCTCTCGGGGATACTGTTCAACACAATACTCAAAGATAGTGTGTGGAAGGTACTTTCCGCTTTTCTGTAAAGCCCTTTCCGGATTCTTCCTGACCCATCGTTCTAATCTGATTCTTCGTTTTTGTTTCTTAGTCAGCATTTATTTCCTGAATCCAGGATTTCTGGTAAGGACTCAACCTTTGCCTGATATAACTATCTGTCTCTACAAGATCCGGGTCATATTTCTTAAGGGCATCATCAAACTGAATATCCGATAAGCGCCTACAGACATGCAGAGGGTAGTACAGGGGTTGGATATCGGTTAGGTTGTTTTGTTGGATACAAAAGTTAAACTGTTCTGTGTTCAATTTCTTACAGCTATGTTCGGATATCAATGCATCCCAAGAGCATTCTTTGACACAGAAATCAAATTGTTCAGGGTTGAGCCGGTTACAGGCATGCTCATATTTCAATGCTGCCCAAGAATATGCCTCTACTGCATCTTTGAATTGTTCTGCATTCAGTCTTTTGCAACTGTGTTCATAACGTAAAGCAACACTCTGGTGCTGGCTGAAACAGAAATCAAATTGTTCAGGACTTAGCCTTTCACAGGCAGGTTCAAACCTTATAGCATTATACGGGGACTCTCGGATAAGGGCATCAAATTTGTTGTCGGATAATTTTTGACAAGTCTTTTTGAGCTTTAGGGGGTTCTCAATGATTTGTTTGCTATAAGTCGGCATCTTAGTTTCCGTAATCAATCACTACTATTTTCCCATTAGGTAGCCACCCAAAAGAATCACTCTTGTTTTCGCACGGAACAACATAGTCCTTCTGATAGACAAAACCGTGATAGTCGAAGGACTTGAATTCCTCGTCAGTCATTACTTTGACACGGGGCATTACCACTATCCATCCTCCGGGAATATACCATTTCACTGGGCAGAATTCATTGTTTCCGCTTTTAACTGCCCACTTGGATAGTTGGATTTCATTGTAGTTGGCAATCAGCCCGTGTAGGAAATTCTTCCATCCGTAAACCAGTACAGGAATCTTGATAGCATATCCTCCTATCAAGAAAACCTGCCGGGAAACCCCATATTCTATGGTTATATTAGTCAACGGTTACCGACCAAATCGCACGGGGATTTGCCTCCCATGATTTACACCTTCTAATTTCGTACCAGTCACCGGGCAGCAACTTGATATCCTCATGTTCTGGATGGCGGACTGTAATATCTGTCTCAACCGCATCCAGGAACCCCAATCTGTTTTTTACTTCTTTGGAGTTGTTCTCGAATAGGGCAACCTCCCGATAGAGTCCTACAATGGTGTGGCTTTCGAATGTGATTTCTCTTCCCCGAATAACATTAGCAGCTAGCTGTTGTTTAGTAGGTCCATATCCCATTTTGATAAATAACAAGTCCCCTTGTTGTGCTGCAATGTCACATGCTGGCACATTCCCGGCCATGTACTGGTAACAAGCCTGAATGAGGCGACAAGCGGGGGTGATTTCTTTGTCTTTGGATCTCTTAGGGTGTGCCCGGTGAAAATGAACCCGTGTTGTTCCAGAGGATAGTCGTTCGAATATAATCAGGAATGTTGGGTACCCCCGCGATACACTGGTTCCGGTTAGGGTGTAATAACACAGTCCGTAATCATCTCGACCATTCAGCTTTAGTTCCAGGTCGTCCGCAATCATGCCCCCGCTAATGGGGTCCGTGAACCCTTCCTCAAACACATAATAGTGGTGTGAATAACACCACTGAGTGCGTGCCCCTGATACGGAAAGTCCAACATAGGGAACGGTAACGGTACAGTTCTCATTATCGGCTACAGGGGTCAAAGCGGAACGTTTCTTAACGGTTCCGTTGGGGGAATCGGACTCCTCCATTTCAAGCATCCACTGGGACTCCACAAAAGTAGGGATAGCCTCCCATTTTTTATTTGTATGTCTTTCAAGATATTTCTCAATCTTGAAACAGAACGCAATGAATGGGGTAATGTCCCGTTCATATGTGGTTCTGGCAGCCGCATTCTTGGCAATTTTTGACAAGGTTGGGAGGTAACCCCGGCGGATTGCACGTTCCCATAAGGGAAACTCAATATTGACAGGGGTTCCGTTTACTTGTTGGAAAACTCGTGTGGGGATCTCTCCGGATTCCACGGCAGCAAAGAGTGAAGAAAATTGGTCCGGATCTATTCCTAAATTATTTGATTGGCTATGGCGAGTGCTTTGTTTAGCCGCCTCTTGTTTTTGTTCCTTTTCAACCAAGTATTCTTTGGCACCCGGTAAGTTAGAGCAATATTCCCTGCGGACAGGAAGATACACCTGCCCAAATTGGGTCATGTTGTAAATATAAGCCCCTCGGTAGAGGCTGGATGTCAGGGTAAACTCTGTACGGAGTTCCCGTAAGGACTTTTTAAACTTATCATAGTCCGTTTCAGTATCTTTCAGGAAAGCAGACAATAATTGATTGTTGCTTACTTTCTTGCTCGTGGTGTTGTCACATAGCCACAAGAAGAAGATATGATCCACAGGACTTTCAGCGGCTAAGCGATCCAGGTTTTGTTTGATAGCCTTTTGTTTAGTCACTCCTGGCAGAGGAATAGTGTCCCCCACAGGATTGAGTTTGAAATAGTGTTCCCACCAGTAATCGGAATCTTTGCCATTCGCGGAATGACATTGAATAAGTGTTTTGAATGGGTTTGTAAATTGAAGGCTGTCGCGGTTCCATCTACTGGGGTGCTCTTCCATGCTGCCCTTCAAGGGTTTTATATCTATCCATTTGCAGCCATAGAATTCAAATTCCATGTCTACCAGATTGGGATTAGTGTCCAGTGACGCTGTTTTGGGTTTGATACTGCCGGGGTCAATTTGGAAGGTTCCCTTTTCCTTATGCCCTTGTAGATCCGTTGCTATCAAGGACAGTTCAATTCCGTATTCCGTTTTTATAGCACCTGAAACTTTGATATCCTTTATCAGAGTTTCCCCAGGCACTAAAACCTTGGAATAGGTTTTTAGTTTGTTGACTATGGCGTACCAACTTCCAATTCCAGAGTCAATTTGCATATCCGGTTCCACAACCAAGGTGTCCCCGATAGCAAAAACATTGATTATGCACCCCTGCCCCAAATCAAATACTTGGACAGGAATTCCGGGTTCCGCTAGATTCTTGATTAGGAGATGGATCTCGTTGTTAGTTTCTCGTTTTGAGAATTTAATCATCTTTGTGTTACGCTCCTTGGTTGCTTTTTGATAAGCATTACGGCAATGGCTAAATCCATCCATGTTCGGATGGGGTAGTTTCCAGTAGGGCAGTAGACCTCAATCCCAGATGGGATTGGAAAGGTGTTATAGGGATACGATTGGCATTCATTCCTCAAGAATCTTTCGATTTCAAACCCCCAGGGAATTTCGGTGTGCCAGTGCTTAGGGTTGAACGCTAAATCCTGTAGGTGCGGATAATAACTTAGGTATAATGGCGAGGGGGATTGGATCTCATTAGTAAGATATCTCATGAAAATATTTTGAGGAGCGCTTCGTCGGGTCATATCATCTATTATGGTGTTATAGGTAAACTGTGGGTCAAAAGAAAATGAGTATCCTATAGTTTCTGTGCTGAAATTTAGTTTGGCGAATATCTTTACGAGGATGGGTGTACCTAAGAAATAATTACTTTCAATGATGATTTTTTCGAGGTTATTCCGACCCGGCCAACTTTCAATTATCTGTAAAGGGATAAAGTCTATATCTTTCATAAGACCGTAAGGGTTCCGCTTATGGTTTATGGGACCCAGATGTTCCATATTCTGTCCGGTTATCCACAGGTAGGTGCTTAAGAAAGGGTTGCGTGGAGTGTTGCTGTATACTGAACAGGCAATTTCTTTATTCCACGGGGAATAATAGAACCCATTTCCTGTGTAATAGCAATTTGTTAAGGTTTCATCATAAACAATCAATGGATGCTATCCTCGTTAAACTCAGGGAATTTCTTCTGGAATTCCCTGATGCCTAACACTATTTTCATGACTTCTTTTAGCACAGGGATGTAATCCTGAGGATTGGCGGGAACCATATAAAATTTGGATCTCCATTCCACGGTGTAAATAGGATAAACCCCATTCAGGAGATATCCATTGACTTTAAGCCATTTGGACACTTTACTGCCCCGGAATGCGGGGTCTGGGGTTAGGAGTAACCCGTCTTTCAGGTGTTCATCTAGCCGGATGCTTTTTCGGATAAGCTGGGGAAGCATTCACACAGTCCTATTTTATTTTTTCTGTCGGGGGAGGGGGAAACTAGCGCCGTTTTTTGATTCTGTCGATTTCCCGCAGGAAATCCTTTTTGGATTTTTTATCTTTAAAGGACATGGTGATCTCGTACTTGGTAATTTCGGAACCAAACCAAATCCATCTCTTTCGGGGGGTGCTTTTGGCAACGGAGTATAACAGTCCCGTATCCGGGTTCAGCATGGCCATCGCCGTCCATTTTTGAGCGTCAATAAAGCTGCCCTGTGTGTCCAGTTCCAAGATAATCTCGTGTTTCATCTGTTTGTGATCCCTAACGCTGCATTTGCATCCGCCTTGCAGATGAAGATTTCAGATACATCCAGGACGACGTAACTTCCTGAGTCCTCCTCAAAAACCCTGTAGTTTTCCACAGGGAGTTCACCTTTAGTGTGGTTTACTACCACCTGAACGATTTCGCTTTTTTGGACGACTTTTTGTCCGTTCATGAGGGTGTCAATCCAATGAACTCTGTTACCTAAATCAAACTTGGTTTTCATTTCCCTGACTCCCTTTTAGTTCTCTTGCTCATACAAGATTACTACACGGAAAACCCGCGAGTTAAAATAGTTTTGAACTTTTTCTCACAATATGCCTTGCTGTAAGGGTCTAAGTATTTTAAAACCCCAGAGACCCATGCACTAAATGGGTCTTCTTTCATGAATTCATATACTTGGGGTTTCGTAAGGTGTCTCCAGGCATAAAGTAAGGCATCTCCCCTGTAGCTGTTGACTTGGGTGTTAAAAATGTCGGGCAGTGCATATTTAAGACGTGCGGGGCATACCTTTAGGGCAATGTTCGGCCAGTTTTTCATAAGGGTTTTGATTTGGCTATCCGTCAGGTGTTCTTGAAGGAACATGAGGGAATAGCGTGCTCTTTTTTTGATAAAGTGAGATTTTTTTAACAATTCAATAGGCAGGTGATATCCAACATTTTCCCAAATATCTAACACAAACTCCATCCCTAGATGGCGGACATAAGACGGGTTATTTGACAGCCATTTTATGACTTTTGTCTTGGGGTGTTTTGGGATAGGCTTTTTAATCACATACCAGTATTTGAAAATGTTTAAGGTTTGGCGGGGGAAGCGGTCGAATATGTAACCCCATTCTGTAGACGTGAATTTTAAGTCATTTGTAGGTCGGAGTAGGTTTACAAATTGGGGGTGCTGCCCAATCATATCCTTTAAGGCTTTTCCCCGCTTAATATGCAGGAGGTTTAGGGGTTGAGTCATTTTATTGTTTGGTTGTTGATGATCCCCCTTGCCTTTTAGGCAAGGGGAGGGGATCAAGTCGTCCTTCGCACAGGGGCGTGTTGTGATCCACTCCCCCTTTCGGGGGAGACTCATCGCTGAGCAGATGGGCCTGGAGGGGGTTGAGCCAGTTGTGATCCCCTCCCCTTTCGGGGGAGACTTATTTCTTCAAAGCGGCGCAGGATTTGGGTTGGAGGTTGTGATCCCCTCCCCTTTTCAGGGGAGACTCATCAGTGATAAATTAGGCTTCCCCTTACCTACAGGTTGTGATCCCCTCCCCTTCTACGGGGAGACTCATCGCAAGCAAATTCTTCGGCTCCGCTGATGTCGTTGTGATCCCCTCCCCTTCTACGGGGAGACTCATCAGGCATTGTGTATCCTGATGATTTCACTTAAGAATTTGGCATTCTCAAGTAAGAAATTCTGATGAAATCCGGTCGGATCTCTGTTGTGTTTTTCCATTTTTTTCAATTTTTACTCCTAATATCCCAAGTGCTTCATAATCTCTTTTGCGTCCTTTTCGTGTACATCCAGGACGATGAGGTATTTTGGCATTTGTGGACCAAATATCCCGAAGTATTTCCTTCTGGAGATGGTTTCTTGCTTGACCGTGTACGGGTCATGCCCGATATCATACTGCACCATTGGTTTTATACGATCCAGCCATTCAGCCGTTTCAATCATTTTCTCATACGTAGCCATTTTGATCTTTATAAGCATTTTGTTACCACCCTAAATCTATTGCCGAAAGACTTTTGAGCCTTTCAAGGTCCCCCGGCTCCCCTGTGACTAGAATCCCGTGTCGGTCATATGTTCCGTCTATAATGCCGGGAATCGGATACCACACATGATAGCGGTTATGAGGGGTTTTCTGGATAGTGATTAGTTGAGGTTGGATTTTCCCACCCTGTACATCTTTGATAATCTCTTTCAAGGTGCTGTAACTGAATAGATCCTTGAAAGAACTGCGCCGAACCGTGGGCCTGTCCCCGAACTTATAATCTTTCTGCCCCACAAACACATCGTCCCTATAAATATCCTGTACCCCGATTTCTTGCAGTTTGGCAACCAGGGCTTCGGGTGTCCAGTCATCCAAGCTGAAACTGTAGCTTTGAGAGTTATAGTTGTTGGGCGTCCCTTCTTCCGAATGGGGTACGGGGTAATCAATCCCCACTGTATTATCTTCAGCATAGATGACAATTTCCAAGAAATCCGGCACAAGAACTCCAGAACCAATCTTCCCCAGTGTGTCCTGAATGGACAGTACATTAAGCAAGGGTCTTTGGGAAATAATTGTCCCCTGTTGAACCAACTTTTCCCCTTCAGCAATGGCATCTGCAAGGGCCGGATGTTTTGAATGGGGGGAATACGTGTTGAAGAAGTCCACACTTCGGAATAACAGGATGAAAGGTGATTTGCCAGATTGAGTAACCACAAAATCCTGTTCCGGGTGTGTGTACACAATATTCGTCATGTGTTGCTCCTTCGTATTCTTTTGTTGAGGGGGGAGGGGATATCCAAAGATGCAGATGCTCTTTAGCCTTGTAAGGCTTTCTCATATTGGCTAATAATTTCTTGACAGATCCGTATCCAATTCTGTTCGAAATCAATCATGATATCGGCTACTTCTGGGCGTTCCTTACCGTTCTCTTTGGACTGAATCCAATATTCTAGGGAACGGGATGCATTAGCAATCTGATCTTTGTGGGTGCCTATCATGGATTGACACCAGTTTCTGCTTTCTTCTGTAAGGATATAGCCCAAAATAGATTTTTCCTAAAGAATCCCCCTGACCCGCCCGGTATACCCTTGTTTGGAATGGGACTTGTCAGAGCTATGTGACGAGCATAGCTTGGTAATAAAAACGGGTCAGGGGGAAACCATTCATTCGGTCATTTTTTGGATGTTCTGCTTTATTGTCTCAACGTACCCGTGTTGAAACTCAATTATGCTTGCCTCTTTGAATTTCAGGATGGGGATCAAATCGTGGGTAGCCACGATTATTTGACATGTCTTAGATAGCTTTTCAATCTGATTCCAGAACGAGAATTGATTGACAATATCCATTCCATCCGTAGGCTCATCCATGATGAGTGTTAGCTTGCCAACGGGACAAGTAGGGGTGTTCAAGATTTCCGTTGCATATTGGTATCGGGTACTTTCTTTGGTGAATTGATTCGTCTTGTACTCTATTTTCCCCTTAGACTTTTTGATTTCATCCATGACACGCACCAATTCCCGGATGGCTGATTCCCCCATAGACAGGTGTTCCATAGTATTGTTTAGACCATACTTGAAAAAATCGTCATCAAAGGAGCCGCCCATCAATCCTACTGTCCGACCGGAAACTATGGAATAAGTTGCCTGCCCGTCATGGGTCAGGGACAGGATTTCTGATAGCTTGAGGAGGGGTTTCTCATCAAAGCGTTTTGGGGCCCCCATGCTCACAATTTCGTCTATCGAAGTGTGCGTGATTGTTGAGGAGTAGCCCTGTTCACAGTGCAAGATGCGTTGCAGTAGGGCCAGTACGGTAGACTTTCCAGACCCATTCGGTCCCACTAACAATGTAATTCCATTTCCAAAAGTGAACACTTTTCGGGCTTTTAGTGCCTGAACATCCTTCCACCATCTTATGGGGACGTATTTGGGTTTCAAAATTTTAAGCTTCGTAATCATGGACATACTACACTAGTCTCTAACAACTTAAAAAATAATTTTTATTTCCCCTATAAAAATCTAAATGTAGTAACAGGAATCCGTTTAAAGACGGATGGTTTTCAGACATGATTAGGAGGAGAAAATATAACAATGGCAAACACAGATAACAGTCCTCAGGGCGGTGTAGGCGGAACATCCTATCTATATGATCAGGGAACAACCCCCAACACGCGAACTGTGGTTTCTCAGAAAAACCGGATACTTACCCCACATTATGGAAATAATCAGGCTCTACACCAGATGGGGGTTCTGTCGTCTTTCAGTCTATCTGAAAGCAAAACCCTTGACACCGTGCGGGGTATCGGTTTTGGCGATCAGATTGCGGAATTGGTTCCGTCTGTAACTGACCCGGTACAGATCAGCATGGAACGTGCTCTGCTGTACATGTGTAATCTTTGGCAGGCCACGGGTTATGCATCCGGTGTTGACGGCCCCGTGCGTTCACTGAAGCACCACCGTTGGCCGTTTGATATTGAGCAGCAGATTGTTTTCAGTACCCTTGTGGATGCAGATTTTGGTACCGATGTTGCGAATGTTGGCTACGAAGGTACTCCTGGTTCTTTTGATGGGGGTATTCAGAAGATTTCTTATCCCCAAGTGACGAATGACCCCCAGCGTGGTAATTATTCGGGTGGGAACCCCGGATCATCTGCGGGACATTCCGCATTGATTACGATCTTTGAAGCCTGTTGGTTTAATTCGTCCGGTACGTCCTATTCTAAGGATTCGGGAATGGTTATGGAAACGGGCGATGCGAATGCTTCCGATGTCCACGACTTCTCATCTGTATATGGTGAGTTCCTGGCTACAGGTAACGACCCGACGTTAGGGCAGTATGGTTCTATCCGGTATGCAGACCAGTCTAAGTTTGTGAGTGCAGGTGGTGGTTTAACCGGCGGCGGGACATCCAGTATCTTTGCATTAGGTGCCGCTGATAATGTTTAGTTTTGTTGCTCCATAGTGTAGTAATGCACTATGGAGCCTCGTTTTTATAAGAGGAAAGACGAACAAAGAAAAGATAGCATCAGTAGAAGAGAAAAGAAAGAATAGTATAAGAAAGTAGTTAAACTTGGGCTTTTGGAAACAGCAGAATAAGATAAGACAGATAAGCTAATACTATCATTTTTGTGCTCAATTTCTTCCTACTGATGATTGTTTTTTCAAGCAAAGGAAAAACACAATCATGTCATTTACCCTAGACCGGCTTAAATCCGCTTTTGAACAGATTAACCAATTAGATGTTATGCGGGAATTCACTTTCCCTGTTCTGGACACGTCTATTACTTTGCGGGTAATCACCCCGGAAGAGGAAACGGCTGCACAAAAAGAGGCATACCTAACCTCCCTTAAAGATAAGAACGTGGACGGTGTAACTGCTGCGGAATTTGCAGAGCGGTTCAAAATGGGTATCCTGTCACATGCTATTGTAGGGATTGCTGACGAGTATATTCCGGACTTTGTAGAAACCGGAGAGACCCTGGATAATGGGGTTACTGTGAAAGTACCTCGTCATAAAGCTATTAAGGATCTTTTACTGCAATGGTCCGGTGTGACCCGTACCCGCGTCTTTGTGAAATACGGGGAAATGCTCATCAAGTACGAGAAGTCTGTAGAGAAAGAAATTACCTTTGACCCGGTGGATATTGATTCTGAAATTGAACGTCTGGAAAATCGTATCCTGGAATTGAAGGAAGAAAAAGAGCGCCTTAGTGCGGATACGAAAGAGCGATTGTTTACGCAACACGTCAAGTCCATAATGTCTGAGGATCGTTCGGAACCTGTTATGCCCGAAGAGACGGTTGCTGCCGTCCCCGAACCTCCTCAACAGCAGCAACCCCGTAAACCTATAACCCCAACAATGGCACCGGCTCCTGAAACCGTTGCGCCACAGACAGTTCGACATCCTGTTAATCGGACACCAGAACCCCCCGTGAATTCTTTTGATGATATTCCGGATTCCTTTATGTCTTCGGATGGGGATATGGAGGAACAGCTTAGGGCAGAAGAACAGCGTATTCTAGCTATGCGTCGGGGGCAGGCTCAATCCCCATCGGTAATTAAACGCCCGCCTCATTTAGCGGCTGCTGAAACTAATCAGCAGGTTTATCAGGATAAGACGTCCTTTACAGCCAAGGAAGAAATTTCTAAACCGATGCCTCCCAAGGGAACTGTGCAGATCAATTCTCAAGTTCAAGGGACTGTTAATCCTAGATTCCGTGGTCCGCGAAATAAGTAAATGCTTAGATGTATCTACCGAAAACAAGATATGAAGGCCAACGGGAGCATCTTTACGATGACGTAAATGCTATGCTGAATGGGTTTATCACCCATTCAGTTTCTATTGGCAATCAGACTTTTTGTCTCAGGTCTTTCTTTCCGAGTGACCATTTTCTTTTGTCTGCCCGTGTATCCAAAGGGCAAGACTGGCAACTGTGGATGACTGCGGGGGCCTTGTGGATGGTCAACGGCGTTACTTTGTTTGACTCCCCCCACAGTGTACCTTTAGCCTACCAATATCTGCAAACCATGCCCAAGTCAGTTGTTTCCATTCTGTACCATACAGTTTTGGCTCTGTTTAAGCGTCAAAAGATTGCGGCACAGGAAGCACAAGTCTACTGCTATGAGGATATTTCCAGGCTGCACTGGTCTATTCACCGTGGGAGACTGTCTTATTCCATCGTTCCGGGTATTGAATACTTGGGGTTAAATACGGTTCAACAGATTTGGAAAATCCATAATGAAAGTGAGGACCGTCGTGTAGCGGATGAAAATCTGTATGACGGGTTCAAATTCATGGCTTCTGTCCATGCATACAAAGGCGTCAAGAAAATAACCGATCAGGAACATCAGGCCCGTATGGCTGAAAAGGATCGGAAACAAGCGGCTTTGGATAGATTCTTCTATACCAAACTAGGGATGATGAAGCCCCTTAGCGAGCAGGATCTTGCTACACACGCTCCTCAATACTATGCCCCTGTAAAATCCATTGAGGATTTGGAACAGGAAATGTACCGGTGGGTTACGGGGACAGATGACTGGCATGATAAGGTTGTTAATGACTATAAGGCTCGTATTTCAGAAAATTACCAGCGTGCTAAGGAAGAACAGGAACTGCGTATCGCGGAATATCGTAAGCAACGGGATTTGGCAGAAGCCTTGAATCCGGTACAGCATGATACTATGGTTGCATATACGCCGGAGCAATTAGCAGAGTTTCTTAAAGACCGTCAGCCGGGGGTACAGTCTATTACGGACTATGATGAAGGTGGGCATCGTGATTATCTATATGATAAATACCTATCTAAGGGGGCAGCACCCGGAAAGTTAGTTGGTAAGGACGGGAAAGTTTTGGAGTCTGAATAAAAAATGGCTAAAACAGGTGGAAAAAATCAATATTCTGAGCAACTAGATTCCTTTAAGGATCTGTTTAAGCGCACATCATCCGCATATCGTAGTCAGTCTATGCGGGATTTAGCCTTTTATCAAGGGCTACAAACCAAGTATACTAATTTTTTAGCAGGTGTTCGGGACAAAGCAGGTAAAGAGGAAATTCAGCGCCTTAAATCTCAGTATGAACTAGAAGCCGGTAATGTTAATAAGATTTTGAAGCGGCGGGAAGCTGCTATTGATGATGCCGCAGATTATTTATCTAAGAGTTTCTCGGAAAAAGCAGAATCCTTTGGGGACAATCTAGGGTCTATTTTAGCGGATGTAACTGCGGGCAATTTAGAGGGGTGGGCTTCCGGTATTAAGAAGATCGGGGAATCCGCTACCAAGTTTTCTATGGCTCAAGAGGCAAAAGAAGCCGCCGGGGAGGGCAGTAAATTAGCCGGGTCTTTCGGTAAAGTTCTGGGCAAGCTGGCACCCTCTATTCTGGCCATTGCTGCTATTGCTGCGGGCATGGCAGCCGTTGTTAAGGTTCTTATTGATGCTGATGCTATCTCAAAGCAGTGGAACAAGACCTTATTGGAGGGAGGTGCAGCCGTTGGGGATATAAGCCGGAATTCTTCTGACTTACTTGATAATTTAGAAGAAATCAGAAATGCTGCAAAAGATTTTACGAATAATGCAGCATGGGGAACTTTAGCAGATGATCAGATAAAACTATTGGGGGCATTTTCTGAGGGTGGTTTTACTATTCGGGAAATGACTAAGGATCTGGAAAATGCTGAAGAGCGGATGCGGGCATATAACCAAGCAACGTCAGCAGCCTTGATTTTCAGTAATTTGTTAGGGGAATCTGCTGAAAGTATGGTTCAGCATATGACAGGACAGATGGAGGATTTAGGTATTGGTTTAGGTGGTATTCAGCGAAGATATCAGACTATCTATAAAGCAGCTATGGATTCTGGATACGGAACGAAACGCTTCTTTAGTATGGTCTTGCAGGCTACTTCTGGTATGTCTATGTACAATGTGCGGATTGAGGAAGCAGCCGGTTTGATGTTGAAGCTGTCTAAAATATTAGGCACTAAAACAGGTCAAGAGTTTTTCCAGTCTCTTACGAAAGGGTATATGGACGAATCTTATACGGATCG
>Ga0172379_10006066_pt1 | contig 16451 bp, 18 predicted proteins | sample GrowelOW334metaG_FD_119756 | JGI IMG/M metagenome (GOLD analysis project Ga0172379, IMG submission 119756) | Groundwater microbial communities from an aquifer near a municipal landfill in Southern Ontario, Canada - Groundwater well OW334 metaG | ecosystem: Environmental > Aquatic > Deep... | reverse complement strand
AGATAAATAAAAGGCGCTGTTTAAAATTAAAGCAGCGCCTTTTTGTTTTTTAGAGTTCTTTCTAAACCTAAAACCAATTCAAATAAGACTTGTCAACAACGCTTTATTTTTGCAATAATGGCTGTTTTGGATTTGACTCACACTTAAAAATATAACTAATTGATTTATAAAGAAATCCCGTAGACATGTTTTCATGATAATCTCCCGCTACCTAAGCAAGGAAATTTTTACAGCGCTTTTAGCAGCGACTTTGATTTTGCTGCTCATATTTATATCTGAGCAGCTTTTATCTTACATGCGCGCCACAGCAGCAGGAAGGCTTTCGGTACAAGCGGTATCTTTGCTTTTAACTTTGCAAATTCCAGTCTTATTATCTTTTCTTTTACCTCTTAGCTTATTTTTAGGAGTTTTGCTGGCTTTCGGAAGATTATATGCCGACAGCGAAATGACTGTGCTTTTCGCTTGTGGAGTAGGGCCAGAGCGTCTCTTTCGTATCGTTTTAACATTTGCTTTAATAATGACTGCTTTAGTTGCCATGCTTTCTTTTTGGATAGCGCCTACTATGGAGCAATATTCTGCACGTATCTTGGCCGCCAATAAAGCCGAAGCATTGACTTTGCTGCAACCCGGAAAATTTAATTCCATAGTTGATGGAAAATGGGTGTTTTATGCAGAAGATGTCGCCCAAAACAAAGGCCAATTACAAAGCGTTTTCGCCGCTCAAAAGCCGACAGATACTAGCCCTAATATCCAGGGTATGAAACCATGGGGAGTCATGTTTGCTAAAAGCGGATACCAAAAAACTGATACTAATGGCAGTAAATTTTTAGTTTTAACTGATGGCTATCGCTACAACGGCTTGCCAGGAAAGCGCGATTATCAAATCATAAGTTTTGCCGAATATGGCGTACGCTTAGCTCGCAGCACACCGGGATTTAAATTTGACGAAAATGTGCTTTCAACTAAAACTTTATGGAAGGAACGCGCTAATCCAGTCTATGCTGGAGAATTGCATTGGCGAGCATCTCTCGCATTGGCGCCGTTTATTTTGAGTTTTCTTGCTGTGCCTTTGAGCAAGGTAAAACCGCGTTATGGGCGCTATTTTTCCATCGTCCCGGCCGTCTTTTGTTATATCATATACGCTAACTTAATGTTTCTTGGGCGAGCTTGGCTTGTAAAAGGCTCTCTGCCTATGGCTTTTGGAATGTGGTGGGTGCATATCTTGATGTTTGGTTTTGCTATTTTTCTAAGCTGGCGGGAACAAGTTGATTGGAGAAAAATCATACCATGGTATTAGAGCGCTACATCGGCAAAACAATTATTGGCACTATTTTGATTGTGATTTTGGTGCTAGCTGGTGTTGAAATATTTATAGAGTTTACGCACGAATTTCCCGATATAGGAACAGGATCTTACGGCTGGCTGCAGGTTTTACGCTATGTTCCGCTTATGTTGCCGGAAGATATTTATCATCTTTTCCCCATGGCAGGACTTTTGGGCAGTTTAATTGGCCTTGGGCTTCTTAGTTCCAATAGCGAATTGGTTGTAATGCGCGCTTCTGGTATGTCGCTCTTGCAAGTAACGCAGGCGGTTTTAAAAGCCGCTTTGCTCCTAACGCTTTTCATGCTTTTAGTTGGGGAAGTTTTAGGCCCAATTGCTCAGCATCATGCTATGGAAAATAAAGCTACAGCCATAAGCGGCGGCCAAACTTTACTTACTACGCAAGGTGTCTGGGTGCACAATCAAGATAATTTTATTCACATAGATACAGTTTTACCAGATGGGCATTGGAAAGCAGTGTTACGCTATCAGGTCAACTCTGATAAACGCTTAAGCACAGTGAGTTTTGCTGATGAAGGTTTTTACGATGATCAGCAAAAATGGATTTTCAAAAACGTAAAGGAAACCAGGTTTAAAGATGACAAAACAGAAGTTGAAAATTTTCCCGAACAAACTTGGAATTTAACTTTAAGTCCGCGTCTTCTTGGTGTTGTGACCATAGATGCAGAACAAAAATCGCTATTCCAACTTTACAATTACATATCTGATCGCAAAAAACTTGGACTTAATGTCGATCGCTATAAATTCACTTTTTGGCAACGTGCATTAGAACCTTTGGCTATTCTTGTAATGATTTTCCTTTCCGTGCCATTTATTTTTGGATTTTTACGCTATCAAACTATGGGGCTTCGAATTGTTACAGGGACGGCTTTTGGTTTTTCTTTTTATGTATTAAACCAATTCATAGGGCCTTTTACTATGCTTTACCGCATGCCAGCTTTCTTTGCTGCTCTTTTGCCGATTTTGATTTTTGCGGGTTTGGGGTATGCTTTATTGAGGAGGGTGAAATAATTATGAATTATAAATTATGAATGATGAATTATAAGAGTCGTCATTCCGCGACTTGATCGCGGAATCTAGAGAATCAATTTGAGATTTTGGACCTCGTCCAAACCACGAGATTAGAAAATAAAAAACATGTCTATAATAAATTCTGATAAATCAAATGGTTGTATTGTGAAACATAGGTCAGCTAAACTAAGGCACCCTGGATCCCGCGATTAAGTCGCGGGATGACGTTGTGTTCGATCAAATATCGTCCTAATAATGAAAAACATCATCAAAAATCATCAAAATGAAGTTCGTCTTTTCCAAAGGCGACTGCTCATTGTTGGCATTTTTATTCTAGTTCTTACTGGAATTTTATTGGCGCGGCTTTTTTATTTGCAAGTTTGGCAACATAAACTTTACAATACTTTATCTGAGCAAAATCATCTTATCTTATTGCCGGTAGAACCCAATCGGGGCCTGATATACGACCGAAATGGTATTCTTTTAGCTGATAACAAATCTATTTTCAGTTTAGACGTTGTGCCAGCGGAAGTAGAAAATTTAGACGAAGAACTAGCTATCTTACAAAAAATTCTTCCATTAACACCCGAAGAACGTGAAGACTTTGATAACAATTGGGAAGGGCACCAACGTCTAAAGCCAATCCCAATTAAAATTAATTTAACCCAGGATGAAGTTTTTCAGTTTTACTTAGATCGTTATCGTCTCCCAGGATTTTCTGTCAATGTACATTCTATTCGCTATTACCCAGAAGGACCTGATTTGGTGAGCGTTTTAGGTTACATGAGTCGCATAAATGCTAAGGATCTTAAGAATATAGACGCAGTCAACTACAGTGCTAGTAATTTTATTGGCAAAATTGGCATTGAAAAATCATACGAAGATATGTTGCACGGAACTATCGGCTATCAACAAGTTGAAATCGACGCATCCTCGCGTATAGTGCGAGTTTTAAAGCGCATACAGCCTCAAGCTGGTTCCAATATTTATTTAACTATTGACAGTAAATTGCAAAAAACCGCCCAAAATGCTTTTGGCAAAGAAAATGGTGGATTAGTTGCTATCAATCCGCAAAATGGTGAAGTTTTGGCTATGGTCAGCAGCCCGACTTATGACCCAAACTTATTCGTAGCCGGCATTTCGCAAAAAGTGTTTAAAAATCTCCAAAATTCGCCGGATAAACCGATGTATAATCGCTCTGTGCGTGGCCAATTTTCTCCTGGCTCAACCATAAAGCCATTCCTGGCTATACAGGGCCTGGATAGCGGAGTTATAACTCCTGATTACACCATAAATGATCCTGGTTGGTTTAAACTGCCGAATTCCACACATATATATCACGATTGGACACATCTCGGGCACGGAACGGTAAATGTTGCACAATCTATCATCGTGTCTTGCGATACTTTTTTTTATAATTTAGCTGTAAAGCTTGGAATTACTGCTATAGACAATATCTTGCACCGTTTTGATTTTGGACAAAAGACTGGAATTGATTTGGGTGAAGAATTATCAGGGATCGTTCCATCTCCAGAGTGGAAATTAGCGAAAACAGGAAGTCCCTGGTACCCTGGTTATACAGTTATTACCGGTATTGGACAGGGGTTTATGTTGACGACGCCTTTGCAGTTGGCACATGCAACAGCAGGCATCGCCATGCGTGGGCTACTGTTTCGACCACACTTGCTTTATAAAACTCAAGATTATCAAGGCAGGGTAAGTGCAGTAAAGCCAACTCTCAATAGCAAAATCGTTTTGAAGAAAAATAAAACATGGGACGTCGTAATTAAAGCTATGCAAGGAGTAATTACAAGTGTAAATCCTTGGGGAACGGGGCGGATACATTTCGGTACAGATGCTAAGTACACGGTGGCAGCCAAAACTGGTACAGCGCAACTTTTCCGCCATTATCTAGATGAAAATCAAAGCGCAGAAGAAACCAGGTTTGCTAAACGTTTGCGCAATCATTCGCTCTTTATTGCTTTTGCACCTGTAGATCATCCCAAAATCGCCATAGCCGTAGTGGCTGAAAATAGCGTAATTGCTGGTAGCATCGCGCGTAAAGTTTTGGACTCTTACTTACTACCCAAAGAGCAATTAAATAATAATACCCCAAAAGCAACCCAAATAAGTACTAATCAAAGTGATAATCAAGATGAAGAAGAACCGCTATCAGAATAATCTTAAGTTTTTGCTGAGTGCTCCAGATTTAAAATCGCTACCGCCTGATTTTGGCAAAGAGGTAGCTTTTATTGGTGCATCCAACGTTGGCAAGTCTAGCATGCTTAATACTTTAGCTGGAGAAAAAAATCTCGCGCGCGTAGGAAAAACGCCAGGTGTTACGCAGTTTATAAATGTTTTTGTTTTAGATCAGAAAACTAGAATCATCGATTTACCTGGTTATGGCTACGCCAAAGTACCGCTTAAAAAACGCGAAGAATTACAAGAAATGACTAATTCTTACTTACAGAAGAGAGAAAGTTTAGTCGGCTTGTTTGTATTAACCGACAGTCGCCATCCGTTAAAGCCACAAGATTTAAAGCTTATTTCTTGGGCCAAAGAAGCAAATTTGCCTATATGTATCTTACTTACTAAAATCGATAAATTAACAAGAACGGAAGCCGTGGCAGCCTTAAAATTCGTCCAAAACGAAATACCTAATTGCTCAGCCCATGTTTTTTCCGCAGAAAATAAAACCGGACTTGGCGATGTTTTAACCGAACTTGATCATTGGCTGCTTTGAGATGTACATGTAGCTACTGAGGCAGGGGGTTCTTTAACAAAAAATTTACACTCCGCATTAGAGTCTTGTATTATAAGATCCAACTGATATTGGCTGCCTTTTTGTTTCAGATTCATTTTAGCTTCATTTTCATTTACACCATCATGTAGATTCATCTCAAGTTTTGTTAGGGCGTGTTGTATATCCGGGCTAAGTTTTGCAAAGGATTTTGCAAATACGACTTCCTCTAGATATCTATTAAAGGGTATTTTGGGACTTGTTAACATAGCCGTAGGCCATGTCTCTGGAGGTGTAAGAGGTGGTGTTTCCGATTGTGAACCAGGATATGGAGACGATGGAAACGAGGAAGGGGCTAAAGCGGTGACTTTTGGTAGTTCAGTTGGCGAAGAGGAACTCGATTGAAAAAATGAACTGCTGCTAGTTACTGGGCTAGTTTGTAACATAAAATCTCACTAAGTTTTGCATGTTTTAGGTATCCTATACTGTATCATCTTAACCTTAGAATAAAATTAACCATAAAAACTTTTCTTTTTTGCTCAATATATATTTTTCTGCTATGTTACGAACATAAAATTTCCCATGTGATTTGGAGAAAAATTCATGAATGTAGAGCCTTCCTTATGGAGTTTTATCGCCAATGCTGGCCTAATTGTTAAGCTAGTAATGCTGCTTTTGTTGGCAGCATCTGTTGTATCGTGGACCATGATTTTTCAGCGTGGAATATTTTTTCGCGATACTCATGCCGCTATGCGCGATTTTGAAGAGCGTTTTTGGACCGGCGGCGATATCGCCAAGCTTTATTTGGAATTAAGCAAACGTAGCTCCAATCTACATGGTTTGGAACACATATTTTGCGTAGGTTTTCACGAATTCACCCGTCTAAAAAAACAGACACATAACAATCCAGACGCGATTTTGCAGGGCGTACAACGTGCTATGCGGGTAGCATTAGCGCGCGAAATGGATGAGTTAGAGCGACACTTGCCGTTTTTGGCTACGGTTGGCTCAACTAGTCCTTATGTTGGCCTATTTGGCACAGTTTGGGGCATTATGACGTCTTTTAGATCGCTTAGTACATTGCAACAAGCCACAATTGCTGCAGTAGCTCCGGGCATTTCTGAAGCTTTAATAGCAACCGCCATGGGCCTTTTCGCCGCTATTCCAGCTGTTATTGCTTACAACCGTTATGCTAGCTTCGTCGAGCGCATTGCCAATAACTACGATACTTTTTTAGAAGAATTTTCAAACATTTTGCATCGCCAAGCTTATACACAATCCAGTCCAGTTCAGTAGGTAATTTATGCAAAATAACAGAAAGCGTAAACGCTATAGCGCTATGGCTGAAATCAATGTTGTGCCCTATATAGACGTGATGTTGGTACTTTTAGTTATTTTCATGATAACGGCGCCGCTTTTAACGCAAGGCGTACAAGTTAATTTACCTAAAGTTGCAACAGCGGCTCTACCACAAAAACAGGCAGAACCGATTGTTTTGTCGATAGATAGCAGAGGAAATTACTATCTAAATATCGCATCTAATCCACATCAAATAATCGATCCGGAAACAATGCAAAAGCAGGTCGCATCCGCTATTTCTGCCAGTAAAAATTCTACTGGTCGTGAGAGACAAGTATTTGTGAAAGGGGACGGCAGCGTTGGCTATGGCAAAGTAGTAGAAGCCATGGTTCTACTCAAAAAAGCAGGAGCAGGGCAGGTTGGATTAGTTACCGACCCGACGCGGACTTCTTCTCGGTCTTAGGAAAAAGCTGCTTTAATATTTTACGGCACTTAGGAACTGTGATGGGTTTCAATAAATAATTGTCGATACCAACAGCAAAAGCGCGCTTTTTGAAGCTAGTGTCGTCATAAGCGCTAAGAGCTAAAATAGGAACTGGTTTATTGCTTTTATCCTTTTCGATTTGACGAAATTGTTCCGTAATAGTAAATCCATCCATATCCAAAATGGCTATATCCATAAACACTAAATCGTATTGATTATCGCGAAAAAGCTTCAATGCTTCTCGCCCACAATCGGCCAAATCTACAATACAATGCAATTCTTCTAAAGCCAACTTAGCCGCTACTTGTCCATTTTCATCGTCTTCTACAACCAAAATCCTCTTTTGCTTGTTAGTCATTAGTGATCTCCAAATTTTGGCGCTCCTATAAAGCTAATAATTTTAGCCGCAATCTGTTAAAATTGCTAGGGTTTTTGATTAATTATAGAATTAATGGCACAAGGAGGTAATAAACATAGGGCAATGATATGAATAAATTACAAGAAGATCGACTTTACAAAAAGATCGCTGAATTGATAGAACATGCTCGTCAAAAGGTAGCTACAACAATAAATCTCACTATGGTTCACACTTACTTTGAAATAGGTAAGATGATAGTGGAAGATGAGCAGAGAGGTAAATTACGAGCTGAATACGGAAAGGCTGTGTTAAAAGATTTATCAAATCGACTAACGGGAAGTTTTGGTAAAGGGTTTTCGGTAGAAAATCTTGATAGAATGCGTTTTTTTTATAAAACCTATTCACGTACAATTTCGTCAACACCCTTGACGAAATTAGAGAATACTAAGAAGCAAGCAATTTTGCAGATACATTCTGTTAAATCTGTTAGTTCTTACTCAACATCTTTTCCTAAATTTGTTTTGAGTTGGTCACACTACCTAATTCTTATGCGCATTGAAAACCCTGCTGAACGTAGTTTTTACGAGCTGGAATCTTTTTCATGCAAATGGAGCTTGCAAGATTTAAAACGACAATACCACTCCAGCCTCTACGAGCGATTAGCATTAAGCCGCAATAAAAACGAAGTTATTAAGTTAGCGAATGAAGGCCATGTTATTGAAAAGCCTGAAGACTTATTGAAAAATCCTTTGTCCCTGGAGTTTTTAGGCTTAGAAGAACACTCAGCATACTCTGAGTCAGATATGGAACGGGCAATAATATCTAAACTCAATAATTTCTTATTGGAACTAGGTAAAGGTTTTTTGTTTGAGGCCCGTCAAAAACGGTTTACTTTTGATGAACAACATTTTTACGTTGATTTGGTATTTTACAACAGATTATTGCACTGTTATGTGTTGCTCGACTTAAAAATCGATAAACTAACACATCAGGATTTGGGGCAAATGCAAATGTACGTGAATTACTACGACCGATTTGTCAAACAAGATTACGAAAAGCCTACTATAGGTATTCTTTTGTGTAAAAAGAAAAATAATATGTTGGTGGAGCTTACTTTGCCCAAAAATGCTAACATCTATGCTTCAGAATACACTCTCTATTTGCCAGACAAGCATTTACTACAACAAAAGGTGGCGGAATGGATACAAGAGTTTAAAAATTTGAAAGGAAAAAAAGACCTTTGAGTAAAAAACATGTCTACGCGTTTTCTTTTAAAATCAATAGGTTATATTTTAAAATAGAGGTTTGATTATGGATTGCATTTTTTGTCAAATAGTTAATGGCTTCCTGCCGGCTAAGATTATTTTTGAAGATGATCAGGTTGTGGTTTTTGATGATATCTATCCAAAAGCGCCACTACATAAGCTTATTATTCCTCGTAGACACATTGCCACATTAAATGACTTAACTGAAGAAGACGCGAATTTAGTTGGGCATATGTTTTTAGTAGCAAAAAAAATAGCTAGCGATTTAGGCATTGCTGAACCAGGCTATCGTACCTTGATAAATTGCAATGCCGGTGGTGGGCAAGTAGTTTACCATCTGCATATGCATTTAATGGGCGGAAGGCCAATGAAATGGCCTCCGGGGTGATAAAACTGGCTCCGGAGAATCGGGATTGAACCGCCGACCAAGTGATTAATCACGCTACAGCGTGACTCTACCGCTGAGGCATTTTATTTGAATCTTGTAAAAATCTTCCAATGCCTCGTTTTTTGATTTGTTTTTCCTGCTTCATTGCTTCACTGGCAGTCAGATGTTTTTCAGTCCAAACAAGTTTCCATGGCCCAGGAAATCTTTTAGTAGTTTTGCTGAGTGTATAATTTGGATCATTATGCTCTCGTAAACGCCTATGCGGATCTTGGCTAAAACCACAATAATAGCGTTGAATAGAAGTACTATGTAGGATATATGTGTAATATGGCATAACAATGAATTTGCTTGACCAGTAATTATGCTCTTAGTACTATACGCTTCTGTTTTTTAAAGTCACTTCCTATTAGCTCAGAGGTAGAGTCCCGCCAAGGCGGGATTAATCACTTGCGGTATTAGGAAAGAAAAGACATTACTCCCCAGTAGCTCAGCGGTAGAGCAGGTGACTGTTAATCACTTGGTCGGCGGTTCAATCCCGTCCTGGGGAGCCAGCTTTCAGTTTATTTAAATCTCACGAACCTAATTCTCAGCGGTAGAGTCACGCTATAGCGTGATTAATCACTTGGTCGGCGGTTCAACTAACTCTCAAAACTTCCACGTACTATAGGGGCGAGAGCTTTCTTTTTGTGTTTCTTGCTCATTTCTTTCCCTATCTTTTAGGTGCTCTTCATACTCTTGCGTAGTCAAAACTTTTTCCTTAAACAACTCTGAAAGGCAAACGGAAATAAGCTTGTCCATACTATCGATTAAAGGTTTTACTCCTTGTTTAAAATTATTTGTTTCGATCAAAGAGGGGGGAGTTATTTCACTAGGAGGATTTTGAAATCTGAATTCGCAAATAAAATTAATACCAAAATAGATATTCTTAATATCAAAACCAAAATGCCGGGGATAATCAATATCGAAGATAGGCAAAAGTTCTAAGACGGCAGGGTAGACGACAAGCACAAGTTCCATCCCCCTCATCAATTCGCTAAAAGTTAATAGCTTTCTCTTATTTTTGAAGTCCTCCCTGATAAAATCGAGCACCAATTTTAGATCTTGAGCTAATGACATTAGAACAGCGCCAGGTTAATATATTGAACGCTCGTCATATTCTTTCTGCGTTGCAGGATTGTTATGCCTAAATTGCTAAAAGGTGCGCACGCGGTAAACATTAATTTCATCTTTTTCTATTTTCGATACTTGATGTGTAGAACTTGACGCTTGTTGTGTTTGCATAATGGGGGAGAGTGGCTTTAATTCTATATTCCTACTGGATTCACCTGGCGAAGATGAAGAAGCTCTAGACGAAGAACATATAGCTAACTTGTTAAAAAAGAGTGTGGGAGTTGTTGGGTTGTTTCTTAACTGTGATTGCTTATGCTCAAACTCAATAGCTTTTACTGCAACCAGTACCGCTTTAATGCCGGTTAGAGAATGGTGCAGAGCGTTTTTCCAAGCATCTATTTTGGTTTGTGGGATTATGGGATAAAATGAATTAAGGTCCTTAATATCTGAATGCATTGCTAGTAACTTCTTCTTCCAATCTTGTACTTTTTCTAGTGCCCCTGCAGTTTCTAGGTGTAGCATTATGATAGAAAATACTTTGATAATAAGAGTAATTCCGTCATCTATACTACCCACGTCTATATTGGCAAAGTTGCTGGAGAAATTGTCTATAAAATTTATGGCTGATTGTAACAAGTCAAACTCTGATCCTGTCATAAATACCTCAACTAATAACAAAACAATTTACGGAACGGAAGGCTTGCATTATAAAACCTCTAAGCTTAAAAAATCCTGAACCAAGAAAAATAAATTCATTACCAGGAAATGTCGAATTACTGTAACAAACATAACCCATTGAATTTAAAAGAAATCACATAGACATGTTTTTAAATAGCTAACTTAATTTGGTAAATAATCCGCCGTCTTGTATTCTCTTTGCTTTCCTCAAGGACATTATTTATACTGTTGAAACCTTATAGAAAACATAGCGTTCTTTACGAAACAATATGGCTAATTTGGTTACATTTTTACGCTTATTTTTAGTGTTTATAATAACAGCACTAGTTGAGTATGCGCCGCCAATGTGGCAATTACTCAATGTGTTTTTACTTATAATCATTATGGCGCTTGATGGTTTAGATGGGATTATTGCTCGTTTTCGTAAGGAAGATTCACTTTTTGGCGCTATTTTCGACATTGCAGCCGATCGCATCATAGAAATTACGCTTTGGATTACATTGCTTGGTAGCGGATTCGTCTCGGTTTGGGTGCCAATAATTTTCGTGGTCAGGGGCGTTTTAGTGGATAACTTACGCAAAAAATATAGCGATTCTGGCCGCTCTCCGTTTAGTATCATGCAAACAAAATGGGGCCAGTTTTTGGTGGCAAGTCGCACTATGCGCTTTACTTATGGCGGTTTTAAGCTTATTACTTTTGCGTGGTTATTGTTTTTATTTCCAGCAACGCAGCTCTGGTCCGCGTTTTTCACCAGCAAAATGACTGGTATTTTGATTTTCAACGATTTTTTGATTTATTCTACGGTGATACTTTGTTTACTACGCGGTCTTCCTGTGATTTTTGAAGCAATCATATTGGCAAATCCTCTTGTAGGCTTAAGGAAATAATTTTATTCTCAAAGTGGTTTTTTATGACACGTAGGTTAGCTTTTTTTGATTTAGACGGAACTATTATCGGTTCACCAAGCACGGAAAGATCCTTTCTGTCTTATCTTATTTTCCACAATGTTTTAGGTATAAAGCAATATTTTCATACTTTTATATTTTTGCTACGATGGGCATATAAGTACAAGCAGTACGTATTTTTGAAAGATAAGGCTTACTTAACAGGTCTTTCCGTTTCTAAAATAAGTGCTCTAGCAAAAAAAGTTACTCACGAAGAGCTTTTGCCTCGTATTCGACCCTGCGTAAAAGCTCGTATTGAGGCACATCATCGTGCCAAAGAACGCACAATTCTGTTAACTGGATCACATGACTTCATCGCTAAAATTTTTGCTGAACACTTAGGAATGGATGAAGTATATGCTACCAAGTGTCACACTGAAAATGGACATTTTACATCTGAACCACCACTTGCCCATCCTTTTCGGCAAGAAAAGTTAACCATAGCTCAAGCTGTTGCTGCCTCTCATGGCGTTTCTCTAGAAGACTGTACCGCATATGGTAATTCTCGTAATGATGCAATCTTATTAGGAGCTGTTGGACACAAAGTGGCCGTTAGCCCAGACATTAAGCTGCGCCGCATAGCCCTATCCAAAGGTTGGGAAGTTTTGTTGTAGACTGTGTTAAAAAAACACTGGAGGTCAAGTATGCAAGAAGAGATAAACTTGGAAACGACAAATTCGAGCAGTAAAAAACTCATTTTTTTTATGATTTTTTGCGCTGGCCTTGGCGGAATACTTTACGGATATGACATTGGAGTTATTTCCGGAGCCTTAGTTTTTATCCAAAAAGCTATTCCAATGGGACCTGGACAGATGGGACTTATCGTTGGAGGAGTTTTAGGTGGAGGTTTGGTGGGAACCTTGATAACTGGTCCTTTAGCAGATCGCTTTGGTCGTCGCACTATGATAATAACAGCCTGCCTAATCTTCATATTAGGAGTGATTAGCATTTTGATGGCTGAAACTTTTACTATTCTATTCTTATCCAGAGTTTTACTCGGAATAGCTGTTGGCATTGTTGCCGTTGCCGTTCCTCTTTACCTTACTGAAGTGGCCCCTGCCCATATTCGCGGACGTAGCGTAACTGTTTTTCAGTTGCTTTTAACTTTTGGGATTTTGCTCGCTTACTGCATTGACTTAATCTTCACTGAATCTGGTAATTGGCATGCCATGTTTGCTGTTATACTTTTACCTACGCTATTTTTATTTTTTAGCATGCTTTTTTTACCAGAAACACCTCGTTGGCTCTTGTCAAAAAATCGTCCAGAAGAAGCAAAAACAGTGCTTTTAAAAACTCGACCGGTAGAAGAATCTGAAAAAGAGTTATTACAAATTCAAGAAAGCTTGCTCACAACAAAAGGTCGTTGGAAAGATTTATTTGTAAAAGGACTTTGGTTGCCACTCTCCGTGTCTTTATTGATCGCTATTTGCAATCAGCTCACTGGAATTAATGTCTTGCTGCAATATGCTCCAATGGTAATTCATTCTGCAGGACTGCAGTCAGAATCTTCTGCTATGTTTGGAACCATCGGCATTGGTTTAGTAAATTTCTTAGGTACAATTTTATCTTTCTTTTTAATCGATCGCTTTGGCAGACGTGTCCTTTTAATAACCGGAACAGCTGGCATTGTTTTATCTTATCTTGGTCTTTCACTTTTGCCGCATCTAGCCTTAGCAGAACTACTACAAGCTGAACTATCCTTACTTTGCCTAGTAACTTATATTTTCTTTTTTGCCATTGGACCAGGTATAGTTGTTTGGTTAGCGATGTCAGAATTAATGCCAACTAAAGTGCGCGGCAAAGCTTTAGCATTAGCCTTATTTGCCAACTCCATGGCTGCTTTTATTCTATCTAGTACATTTTTGTATATTACTAGTGCTTTGGGCATGAGTGGAACGTATTTGCTCTTTGCTGGATTTACTGTTATTTACTTATTGGTTGCTATCTTTATGCTGCCAGAAACTAAAGACAAAACTCTAGAAGAAATTCAAAATTTTTATCAAGAGAGATTTAAGCATTAATTACTTGGGGTAGGGAATTATGAAAGAACAAAATATTTTTATCGGGGTTGATGGTGGAGCTACGAAATCCAAAGTCATTATCGAAGACGAATCTGGCAATTCCTTAGGACAAGCGCGTGGCGCGGCAGCAAGTATTCGCTATGGTTCTGAAGCATCTTGGCGAGCAATATTAGCGACTATTCATCAAGCTCTAGCTCAAAGCAATATTCGGTTGGGCGATGAAAAGTACAAATTCCATGTGGGCATAGGCGTAGCTGGATGCGAAGTTGCCTCACAACTGGAAGATTTTTGCAACGCATCTCATCCTTTTGCCACTTTAGTTGTAATACCAGACTCTTATGCAGCTTGCTTAGGAGCTCATTCTGGCAAAGATGGGGCAATTATTATAATTGGCACTGGTGTTGTTGGCTTTCAAGTTCAAGGGGATAAGACACTACAAGTTAGCGGTTGGGGTTTCCCTCATGACGATCAAGGCGGTGGAGCGTGGCTAGGGCTTCGCGCAGTAGATATGACTTTGAAATGGCTAGATGGTCAAATTCAACAAGACTCTAAACTTTTTCATACTGTTTTCGAAAAATTCAATAAAGATTTAAACAAATTAATAGCCTGGGCTACCTCCGCTAACTCCACAAGTTTTGCTGAGATAGCACCTATAGTACTTCGTCATTTGGAAGACAAAGATCCTTTGGCTGTAGTTTTGATTCAAGAAGCAGCAAGAAATGTTGATCTTATTGGAGATGCTTTGGTAAGGCGTAGTGAAGGACAAAAAGCGCTTCCTTGTTCCTTATTTGGCAGCGTAGCACCTTTTGTTCAACCATGGTTGGGAGAATCTTTGCTCATGCGCATTGCTGAACGCGAAAAAGATGATACTCACGGTGCTATTTTGGCATTGAAACGTAAAATGATACAAGATGGCACTTTAAATAAAATAGGAGCTATAAGTTAATGACCAGTACGATAATGGAAGAAGAAACTCGAGGGGCTGCAGCTGCTATCAAAAAACAACTGCAAACCAATGAGCCAATTTTAGAAAAATTATCGGCTAAATTGCAAAAAAAATCCCCCGAATTTGCTCTTACAATTGGACGCGGAAGCTCAGATCATGCGTGCACTTATGCGAAATATATTTTGGAGACAGAAGCAGAGATTGTTACTGCCTCAGCCGCTCCTTCTGTTGTTACTATTTATCAAACCCGCTTGAAACTTGCTAAGGCTTTAGTTCTGGGGATTTCACAATCGGGAAAAAGTCCTGATATTTGTCAAGTCATGTCTAGCGCGCGTTCTGCAGAAGCTACTACTCTAGCTATAGTAAATGAAATAGACTCGCCTTTAGCAAAAGCTGCGGAATATGTGTTACCAATCTGTGCTGGAACAGAAAGAGCTGTGGCAGCAACTAAAAGCTATATCGCCTCTTTGGCTGCTGTAGCACATTTCGTAGCCAAATATACAAAATCTGAAAAATTGCAATTAGCTCTCGAAAAATTGCCATCCACTTTAGAAATAGTTCCAGAAAATGGTAGTCTGAATAGCATTATTGAAGAGTTCCAAAATGTTGATAGAACTTTGGTAATAGCTCGTGGGTTCGGCTTTCCCATTGCTCAGGAGGCTGCTTTAAAATTCAAAGAAACAGCTAAAATCCAAGCAGAAGCTTTTAGTAGCGCAGAATTTTTACACGGACCGTTCGCACTGATACGTAAAAATCACCCATTTTTATTTTTTATTCAAAACGATGCAAGCTTACAAGGAACTTTGGATCTTGCTAAAAAAATCAAAAAACTTGGCGGACGCGTGATTATGCTTGCTCCCGAAGATATAATCGCTAAAAATAAATTAACTGTTTTTGCAGATAAACTTGTTATTTTGCCATACAGCATAGACCCAATTTTAGACCCGATTGTGGCAATTCAAGCTTTTTATTTAATGGTGGCTAGACTTGCTGTTTCCCGCGGTTATAATCCCGATCAACCAGAAAATTTACATAAAGTTACGGAAACAACTTAAGAAAAATTATAAATTATGAATGATGAATTTTTCGATTAAAAACATGTCTATAAAATTTCTTTTAAAATCAATGAATTATAAAATTAAATTTATAGTTCATCATTCATAATTCATCATTATTGGAATCATCCTATGCCAGACAACACATTTTTACTTTCCGGATTAAATATTCATGCCGAAGCAGGGGAGTTGCCTCAAGGTAGTGCCTTACTCGTTAATAAAAAAATTCAGGGCCTTTACAGCGCGCAGGATGCATATCCAAAATCATTAACGTGCCCAGTTGTGCGGCTGCCTTGGAATTGGCATTTAATTCCAGGTCTCATAGACATTCATATTCATGGCTCGGTAGGAGTCGACGTAATGGATGCAGATCCTGCACACTTAGCAGTATTGAGCAAAGATATGCTACAAGACGGCGTCACGTCTTACTTAGCAACAACTATCTCCAGCAGCATACCGGATATAGAAAAAACCTTACAAGTTGTTCGGAATTATTACCAAAATCAACCAACAGATGCCGCTCATCTCTTAGGAATTAATTTAGAAGGCCCATTTTTGAGTCAAGCCAAAATAGGAGCTCATCAAAAAGAACACATTTTGCCAATTGATATTAATCTTTTTAAACACTGGCAAGAATTAAGCGGTCATTTGATTCGTATGACTACAATTGCTCCAGAAAAAGAAGGTGCTGTAGAATTTATCTCTTATTTACGCTTGAATAGTGTTATTGCGGCTATTGGACACACGGACGCCAATTACGATCAGGCTAATGCAGCGATTTACAGTGGGGCGTGTCATGCCACTCACTTGT
>Ga0172379_10006065_pt1 | contig 16453 bp, 19 predicted proteins | sample GrowelOW334metaG_FD_119756 | JGI IMG/M metagenome (GOLD analysis project Ga0172379, IMG submission 119756) | Groundwater microbial communities from an aquifer near a municipal landfill in Southern Ontario, Canada - Groundwater well OW334 metaG | ecosystem: Environmental > Aquatic > Deep... | reverse complement strand
TCGAAGCGGCGACGGGCGCGCCACGCCGCGAGCAGGTGCATGCACTCATAGCCGCGCTCGCCGCAGGCGAGCGCGGCAAGGCGCTCGAAGCCATCGAGGGTGCCGCAAAGTCCGGCGCCGACATGAAGCTCTTCCTCGAACTCGTACTTGAAGCACTACGCGCCACGCTCCTCATCCGCTACGCACCCGAACTCCGCACCGCGCTTTCTGAAGAGCTCGGCACGGACGAATTCTCCGTACTCGAGAAATTCGCCCAGCCGAATGTAGGACATCCGATGTCCTACATAACACATGCGACCATGCTTGCGTTCCTCACCGCCGCCGACCGCATTCGCTACGCACCCATCCTCGCGCTGCCGCTTGAGCTCGCCGTCTTGGAACTCTTCCCGACCGAGTCCGCCTAAAAAGTTCATCTGCTGCGTTACGGGTCCCATCAATTTCTTTCGTCGTACATCTGAGTACGCCTCCAGAAATTGCCTGCCCGTGCCTTGCATCTGAAGCTTTTTATGCGAACTCAGAAGTGTTAGAGTGTCCATATTGCCAGGTCGTCTAACGGTAGGACAGCGGCCTTTGAAGCCGTGAATTGGGGTTCGATTCCCTGCCTGGCAGCTCGAGGAGAAACGTATGGGTATGGGCGGAGGTTAGAGTCAGTATGAGCAAAAACCCATTTGTGAATGCATTTATGGCAACGGCGTATATTACCGCGCTGGTGTCGATAGTGTTCAATGCACCCAAGACGACTGTCTTTGAAAACACCATCATGGCCCCGATCATGTTCTTGTCGGTCTTTGTTCTCTCGGCTTCGATAATGGGATACCTCTTTATTTATCAGCCTCTGCGACTCTTTTTTGAAGGCAAACAGCAGGAGGCAGTGCGGCTCTTTCTTCTGACCGTCGCCTCTTTTGCCGGTATCACCGTAGCGGTAGTCGCCAGCTGGCTTCTCCTAAGCACGGTACTCTAAATTTCTAGCAAGGCCTCGCCTTGATATTTTTTGGTATAGCCGCCGGACTTTCTTTTGCTATACTTTCAGTATGAAAAACCTGAAGTTTGGGACGAATTTTGCGGTGTTCGTTATATTTTTCGGTGTGGCACTGCTCGATGCAGTGCAGACACAGAATTGGCTGCGAGTGGTGTTTTGGGTAGTTATCGGCGCAGTATTTCTCTGGGCTGATATGAAGAAGGCTTGAAGCGGGTTGCTGTACACAGCCTTGCGCCAACAGCTTCTCTGTCTTGGTAGTATGGACTCATGGATACAGACAAAAAGAAAGTAGTAGCGGTCTCGGTTTTAATCGTCGTCGTGTTTGGCGTAGCACTCGGGTACTATTTCACGAAGAAGTCTAATTCGTCTACTGCGGCTGATGTACAGTCGGCTGTCGACGCTGCCGGCAATGTTACCGATAGCGCAACGCAAGGGGTGATCCCCTCGATCGGTGAGGCAGCCAATCCGCTGACCAACAAGCCGGATATCAACCCCACGAGTAAGACCAACCCATTCCAATAAGTATATGAAAAACAACCTTTTGTCCGCGGGCATTCTGGCTTTTGGTTTGGTGGTTTCGTCGTTGATAGTGGCGAACGGAGTTTCTGCTCAAACAGCGTCACCCAATGTCCAATTTCCCGTCGCCGAACTCGGAAATTGTAAAGATAAAGAGACATGCAAGGCCTATTGTGATGACCCAAAGCATATAGACGCGTGCGTCTCGTTCGCCGAGAAGAACGGTTTGATGTCATCGGGCCAGTTAGCCGAAGCAAAGCAGGTGCAGGCAGCGATAGCAAAGGGCGTCAAGCCGCCTGCGTGCAACGGGAAAAAAGAATGCGATGCGTACTGCGAGGACCCGAGCCATATGAAAGAGTGCATCGCCTTCGGCGAGGCGTCTGGTTTCCTCAAAGGGAAGGAATTGGAAGATGCTAAGAAGATGATCGCCGCAATAGACAAGGGGGCAGTGCCGCCTGCATGCAAAGGAAAGGAAGCATGCGACGCTTATTGTTCGGATAGGACCCACATAGAAGCCTGTATGACATTCGCACAGGCCGCCGGCCTTATGACGCCGGAAGAGGCACAGAATTCAGAGAAAATGATGGCGGCTATCAAGAAAGGAGTGATGCCGCCGAATTGTAGCGGCAAGGAAGGGTGCGACACCTATTGTGCCGAGCCCGCGCATACTGATGAGTGCATCAATTTCTCCATCGCGGCTGGCTTTATGACCGAAAAGGAAGCTGGAATGGCAAAGAAGACCGGCGGGAAAGGTCCGGGTGGATGCGTGGGTAAGGACGCCTGCGACGCATTCTGCAACACACCGGACAATCAACAGGCCTGTATGAACTTCGCAAAGGACAACGGCATGATTTCGGAAGAAGAAGCCAAACGCATGGAAGAGGGTCAACAGAAATTCAAGGAATCCATGCAAAACCTACCGGCAGAAGTGGCGAGTTGTATGAGAGAGGTTCTTGGTAGCGACTCTTTTGAAAAGATAAAGAGTGGGCAAGCGATGCCGCCGAAGGATATGCCCAAAAAAGTAGATTCTTGTTTTTCAAAGGCGCCGCCAGTACAAAGAGGCCCGGGTGAAGGAGGAGATATTCCTCCTGCCGGAGATCAAGCGAAAATGCCTCCGCAGGGAGAACAGGCTCCCGGCACACTGTTTGTACCGAGAACAGAGCGAGACCAATCGAATCAGATGCCGCCGGATGGACAGCGGCCACCGGAGGGACAATTTGCTCCCGGCACTTACCCCAATCAACTGCCGCCCGGCAAACAATTCGCTCCCGGTACCTATCCGAACCAACCACCACCAGAAGGACAACAGGCCCCTGGTACGCTATTCGTTCCTCGAATTGAACAGAGAACGCAGACACCTCCTCCAGAAGGAACGGCTGGCATATATCCCAACCAACAGACGCAATTTGCTCCGGGGACGCAGCCAGTAGCACCGATCTCAGGTGGAACAGCGCCCGCTCCTCTTCCGCCGGCATATTCAACCGAACCGGCTCCCGGAGCGCTTATTCCCCAGGTGCAACAAGCGCAGCCGATAGAACAGACAGCACCGCAGTCATCCAACTTCGATCTGAATAGCTCGTTAGCCGCAGCCCTCTCCGCGTTCGGAAAATTCAGTTTTTGGAAGTAGTTGCCTCGAGAATTGGCTGCGGGTCGCGTTTTGGATAGTCATCGGCGCAGTATTCCTCTGGGCGGGTATGAAGAAAAACTAAGCGCCGTATTCAGTTTGTCTTTCCGAGGACGCGAGTTTATTTTTGTTGCGGGAGAAGAGTGTATAGGAATAGAGGACGCTTATGGTCGCCGTGAGGACGACCGGAGTGATGATGAGCCAGCCTCCCACTGCTCTTGAGGTGAATGCTGCGGCGAATATGATGACCCCCGCAAGCACGAAGAGCCGCGAGCCGAGCCGGTGCGTTTTATCCCAGATCTCGTCGCTCAAAAGCGACCAGGGCGTGCGGATGCCGATGCACCAGTTGCGCTTGATGCGTGGCAGGAGCACGCCGGTTATGATGATCAACACCGCAAGTGCGGGCGCAAGTGCGTGCACGATATCCACCCGCCATCCGAAATTCCCACCGAGCGTGAGCGCGTAGAGGTAAGCGTAGAACGCGGTCAATAGTATCCAGAAGAAATCATAGGCATAACGAAAGCCCCTGAAGCCCGGAGCGATGGGATCTATTCGCGGCAGGAGCGCCCAGACGCCAGAGAGGACGAGCAGGACGCTCGGAAGCAGGAATGCCGCCCAAAAGCGCGGCAAGGTGTTGCTGACGTAGCCGAGGATGTTCCAACGCGAGGTCGCCACGAGCGGCAGGTGCGGGTAGACGATGATGCCGGTCACGAAGGTCGCGAGAACCATAGTGCCTATGAATAGGCTGCTCGTGCGAGGATTCATGGGTTGAGTATAGCGTAGTATGGGGGAATGTACTTCGTCTATATCCTCGAGTGCGCGGACGGATCGCTCTACACGGGCATCACGACCGACGTCACGCGGCGGTTTGCCGAGCACCAAGCCGGGGCGGGCGGGCACTTCACGAGAGCGAAGGGGGCGAAGCGCATCGTGTATACCGAGGAGCGCCCAAGCCGTAGCGCGGCGCAGAAACGCGAAGCTGAAATTAAGACCTGGAGTCGGATAAAGAAATTAGCCTTGGCTGGATTGACTCCTCATGCACGGGCTGTACTCTGAAGGAGGAATCGGACACATCTTCCATTACAGAAAGGAAGGGGCATCATGACTAAGGGTATCAGAACCGATATGACTGACCCTACGGTTTTCAAGCATTGGTCAGAGCTTGCGAAGACTGCTCCTGCGCAGTTCGAGCGCGAGAGGAGGGAGGCCATCGAAGCATTTATTTCCAGCTCCAGTAATCAAGGGCTTTTGCGAGAGCTCCAGCGACGTGCCGATGCGGTACGAGCAAATGATCCGCTTGTTTCCTGCCAGCAGCTAGGGCGGATGATGTCGGAAAAGTTTCGCGACTTACACTGCGGGGTGGCAGATTTGCACGGGGAACTGATAGAGCTCTCTCTCATTCTTGCGGAAAGAGATGTCAAAGGGACGGTCCGCGGAGAAGAGGGGATACTCTCGCTTTTCTGAAGAAATAGCATGGGGCCCGGCTGATCTTCTACCGGGCTCTTCCATTTTCTTTCTCGAAGTTCGTAGGGATTTATTATCACGTTGATGCCTCTCGTGCGATTTGACGTAGGTAGAATTTCCTGTTAGTCTTTTACCGGAAGTCGCATGACATGGGGTCGTGCGGCGCAACAGGGAGTGTACCGATGGTTCATTTAAAAAGAGCCTCAGAAAAAGCTGTGCTGATCACAGCGATGGAGACATTTTTTCTCACAGCAATGGGGAAGTGCGGCTGGGCTACCGGGGTGAAAGGAACGAAGGTTATCGGCACCAACGGCCTCCGAATGAATGAATTCGAGGAAGGGGATTTTCGTTTCAGACAAGTCTACGGAATATTCGACGCTCATCATCGCACCGACCTTTCTCGGGTGGCTTTGACCGACATAGTAACCATCTTCTACAAGGGAAGGGAAACGTGGATGATGACGCTCAACGGGCACTGCAGAAAAGAAGACCTGTCATTCCTGCAGCGCGCGCTTATGGAAGCATATGCTTACAAAGGGCGCGGCAAGTTCCACGGCGGCCGCGGGCTTGTTCATCACACGGAAGACGGCTATCCCATCGAGTACGGGAACTCTGCACACGGGGCATTCCACAATTTCGGCGGGACCGAGGGGATACGTCCTCTCGGGAAAGTAATTTCCGAGTACACCGGACAGACCGAGTACCGCGGGTGGCTCATCACTCCCCGGTCTCGGTAACGCCCCTCCAGAGCACATTCAACGCTAGCTTCGGCTGGCGTTTTTCTTTTTGGCGTTTTTCGGCCACATCGGCTAGAATGAACCTCACATGATCACTAAAAAGCACGCGGCGATTACGAGCGTCGCCGCGCTTGCGGTCGTTGGCGCTCTAAGCTTTTCGAGCCTTGCGGTGACGGAGTACCGCTCAGGAGCCTTTGGGGCACCGGAGCGCTTCATCCCACTACCGGAACTCGACAAAGCTGATTACAATGCGCGCCTTCTCGCGCTCGCGCATATCGCCACCTCCTCCGTCTCGACCTTCCCGAGCGAGGTCGCTGCAGTTGCTGCGGCTACCCAAGCCTCAACCACGCCACTCGTATTTTCTTTTTCAACTGCTTCTACGACGGTGAAAGTCCTAGGCCGTCCCTGGCCCGTAAGTACGGTGTACCCAAACGCCGATGCCATTCTGCCGTTCAAGCGCGTCGTCGCCTACTATGGGAATTTTTATTCAAAAGGGATGGGGGTGCTCGGCGAGTATCCCACCGATCAATTGCTCGCTAAACTCGCGAGCACGACCGCAGAGTGGGCTGCCGCTGACCCTTTGACGCCGGTAGTGCCGGCCATTCACTACATCGCGACGGTCGCGCAAGCGGGCGCGGGGAAAGAGGGGAAATATATCCTGCGAATGCCAGACGACCAGATAGAACATGCACTCGATCTCGCAAATCAGGTGCACGGCATCGTGTTTCTTGATGTGCAGGTCGCGCAGAGCACGCTCCAGTACGAGCTCCCACAGCTTGAGAAATATCTGAAGATGCCGCAAGTGCATCTCGCCATCGACCCGGAGTTCTCGATGAAGCATGGTGAGCGGCCCGGTACGGTCATCGGCACCTTCGATGCCGCAGACATAAATTATGCCGCGGAGTATCTCGCGAGCCTCGTGCAAGCAAACCACCTGCCGCCGAAAATTCTCGTCGTGCATCGCTTCACGCAAGACATGGTGACGAACTATATGAAGATTCGGCCCTTGCCGGAGGTCGAGATAGTAATGGACATGGACGGTTTCGGCTCGAAAGAGAAAAAGAAGGGGACGTACAACCGGGTCATCGCACCGGAGCCGGTGCAATTTACGGGCATCAAGCTCTTCTATAAAAACGATGCCAAGCCGCCCGCGAACGGCCTCCTCACGCCCGACGAAGTATTGAAGCTCACTCCTTCGCCTATCTATATTCAGTATCAATGAGAAGCGGCCGCGCACACGTGCGCGGCCAGGTCATTCAGGGAACGAGGAACTCGATACGGTTGAATCCTCGTGCACGACCGAAATAGTGAACATCTGCGTTGAACTTCTTACCGCGGACAGCCTTGGGAAGCCAGTGGCGGTCGGCTTCGTACATGCGATGGAACGGGAGGTCATCGCATGGGTACCACGCCGGTATCATTTCGTCGGTTTCTGCGAGCCGCTGGCCTGGAAGAAGACGAGCTCGATACACGAACACTCCGAAGTCGGGCGTGCTGCTTCTCAATCCGAAAAAGTTCAATAGCTTGTTGAGAAGCATGAAGCGCGTGAGACCCTTGTGAAAGGTGATATACGCGGCCAGCTCGAGCGAAGCCGGGTCGAGCTCTACACCAAGTTCCTCGAGCGTCTCGCGGATCATGCATTCCTCGAGCGTTTCGCCCGGGTCTAGTTTGCCGCCAGGACCGGAAAGCACACCCGTACCTATCTCACCTCTTTTCTTCTCACTCAAGAGAATTTGGTCGCCCTGAAACACGATGCCGAGGGTTGCGATTTTCATAGGTTTCTCCTAGTTGTGCATTCTGGCGGTATGGTATCATCCCTCTCATATGGACACCAATACAAACAGCAAATTCTTACCAGTCGCCGTCATCGTTGCCGGTCTTTTCATTGCGGGAGCCGTTCTCTGGAATGGCTCGCACCCCTCGGCAGGCTCGCCGCAGGCGGGCGGCGCCGCACCGGCACCGTCGGTGGATATTAAAAATGTGAAAACCGACGGCGATCCGTATCTCGGCAAAGCAGATGCGCCAGTGACCATCGCATTCTGGAGTGACTTCCAGTGCCCGTTCTGCAAGAACTTTGAACTCGATACTCTGCCGCAGATCATCAAGGAATATGTGGATACTGGGAAAGTGAAGTTGGTGATGATGGACTTCACCTTCCTCGGCAGCGACTCGACGACTGCAGCGCTCTACAGCCGATCGGTCTGGAAGCTCTACCCAGACCAGTACTTCGCGTGGCGCACGGCGATGTACACCGCGCAGGACGAAGAAGGGGATCAGGGCTTCGGCGACGCCGCGTCCATCGACAAGCTTGATGCGACTATTGCCGGTATCGATGCGGGAAAGGTTGCCGCTGATGTAAAGGCAAATACGAGCACCTATCAGGCGGCAGTGGATGCTGATAGGGCTGAGGCAGGGAAAGCCGGGATCAACGCGACACCCGGTTTCGTCATCGGGACGCAAGCCATTTTGGGTGCGTACCCTTACGCGAACTTCAAAGCGGCCATCGACGCGGTTCTTAAATAATCGTTGAGCATGATAACCCGCGACGGGCTTTGCCCGTCGCGGGTTATCTAATCCCGGGAGGGGGTTGACTAAAGTGCTAGAATAATGTATATTTATCCCGTCAGACGCTTCGCGTAGGACATCCGCCAAACGCAGCTCTTTGGAAGGAGTTCGGAAATGAATAAATTCTTGATGCTTGCACTCATGATGAGTGCTTCATCGGCCTACGCCGCTCTGGTTCGGGCCAGTGATACTGCGGCCGCGGTGGCCCAGTCTTTCCGCGGCAGTGACTCCAGTCTGGAGTTATCGGTATTGTTATTCGGGGCTGCCGTCATTCTCGTCCCGATACTCCTCATCTGGTGGGCGCTGAAGTCCACCAAACCGCCGAGGAGATAGCACCAGTGCGAGCCCTCATACCAGCCGGTAGCAAATACGCTACCGGCTCCTCTTTTTGTTGTCTCGTGGAATGCGGTACTATACGCAGCATGAATGTCATTCTTATCGCTTTAGCCGCCTCGGTTGCCACGTTCACTGGCGGCTCCTTCGCGCTGCGGTTCCGCGACAAGCTACACCTTATCTTGGGTTTCTCGGCGGGTGCGGTTGCGGGTGTTGCACTCTTCGACCTTTTGCCCGAGGCTATCGAGCTTGGCACAAAGTATCATCCCGCTGCGACGGTCGCGCTCTTCATAGCCCTCGGTCTTTTCGGATACCTTATTCTTGACCGGCTCATACTCTTGCATACGCACGAAGAAGATGACGAGGTAAATGCGCCGCGCGGATCCTTCGGCGCTCTCACGCTTGCGGTGCACAGTTTTCTCGACGGTATCGCTATCGGCGTCGGCTTTCAGGCTTCCATTGTTGTCGGCGTTGTCGTCACCGCGGCGGTGCTGACCCACGACTTCTCGGACGGTATCAACACCGTAAATCTTGTTCTGCGCAATGGCGGGAGTTGGCAACGCGCCTTCAAATGGCTGGTCGTCGACGCTGCGGCACCGGTTCTCGGCGCGGCCTCAACACTCCTCTTTCGTATTCCTGAATCGTTCATCGGGCTTGTGCTCGCGGTCTTTGTTGGTACGTTCCTCTATCTCTCGGCGAGCGATCTCATTCCCGAGAGTCATCACCGGCACCCGCGTGCTTTGACGACGGTCATGACGCTCCTTGGTGCGCTGGTGCTCTATATAGTCGTACACCTGGCTACATAAAGGGCGGCTTCCCGAGAGGAAAGCCGCGAAGCGTGTGATATGTTAATCGTCAAGAGCCTCGTCGAGGCCAGAAATCCGCTGCCTCCCTTCATGCATTGCGACCGTCGCCATTTCGAGACCAGTTTGGCAGAAGAACGGATATCCTTTATACCACAGGTACGTTGGTCTAAAAGGTTCACTCTTGTGGGAACACTCCATACAACTTTCTTGATGTTCTGGACACTCTTTGCTAGACATGATCGTCTCCTTTCTTAAGGACGTATTTGTTGAGAACACCAACTCCTAGTTACAGCATACACCTGCAGTATTACCACAAGCGAGTTATTCACTCCTCCTCCAGGGAGGGGAGAAGATACCTGGTATCATATTCGTATATGAAACTCCTTTTCCAATGGTTCATCGCGGCGCTTGCGATCCTGGTCGCCGCATATATCGTCCCGAACGTGATCGTCACGCTCCCGGGCGCTCTCATCGCGGCGGTCGTCCTCGGCGCGCTTAATCTCTTCATCCGCCCTCTCCTCCTCGTGCTCACGCTCCCGATAACCCTCCTCACCCTCGGGCTTTTCTCGCTCGTCATCAATGCACTCCTCGTAATGCTTGCAGCGCTCGTTGTGCCTGGATTTGCGGTCGCCGGATTCTGGACCGCATTCCTTTTCGCGATCGTGCTTGCGCTCGTGAATTGGGTATTCCATATATGGGGTCATTCATAGCCATGATCGACCCGGAACTCGCGGCAAAACTCGATGAAATAAGCGTGAGAGTGAATGAGGCATATCACTCTGCTGAATCGACACGCAAATATCTTTTTTGGACGGGCGTCATCACCGCTGCGCTCGTCATAATTCCGCTCATCGGTCTCGCGATCATTGTCCCGCACCTATTCAATTCCTACTCGACTGCGTTTAGTAGTGTCGGTCTCTAGCCGCCCTTGAAAATTGCTACGTAATCGCTTGGTGATCAGACCGTGCGTTTGCCGCGAAGAAGGTTGATGAGGATGGGGAGGAAGGAAATAACAATGATGACGAGCGACATCGGGAGGATGTAGTGCTCGCTGTTCGGAATTATCGAACCGAGGAAGTACCCGAGCGAGATCATACCGGCGCCCCAGAGGAGTCCGCCGAGGATGTTGTACGCGAGGAATTCCTTATAGGTCATAGAGCCGACGCCGGCGAGGATGGGTGCGATGGTGCGCACGATGGGCACAAAACGCGCGAGTACGACCGCCCGCCCGCCATACATTTTATAAAAGCGCTCGGTGCGCTTCAGGTATTCCTGTTTGAAGAAGAATGATTCTTTGCGTTTGAAGAAATTGGTGCCGACATTTGCGCCGAACCAGTAGCCCACCGAATCGCCGAGTATCGCCGCGACGATGACGAAGAATGCGAGCGGTCCAAAGGAGAGAAAACCGCCGGCCGCGAGAAGTCCCGCGGCGAAAAGAAGCGAATCGCCGGGAAGGAAAATGCCGAAGAGCAGACCACTCTCGGCGAAGACAAGTGTTGCGATACCGAAAATGCCGCCCGTCTTTACCATGGCTATCGGGTCGAGATTTATACATGCGGAAAGGAAACTAAGCATTCGAATGCAGTATACCTCATGAAAGAATAGTTATTTAGTGCACAACATAACGAAAACGGGATAGTTCGCGAGGTATACTAAAACAGATGGAAGCAGTACCGAAATTATCCACGCCCGAAGAAGAGCTCGCGTACTTGCGCGAGCAGGTAACGCGCAAGGAGGCGGAGCTCGCCGGCTCCGCACCTGAACGCGCGCACATAATATCCGAGACCATTCACGCGCATCAGGCGGCGCCGCAGAAAGTGCTCGCGAGCGAGTACCGCATCAGCGAAGCGACGAAAGCGAGCGAAGCAGAAGCGATACTCGCCGAGCTCAATCTCGGCGGGGGAGCAGCCGCTATCGACAGCCTACGGCGAACGATGGAGGAAAAGGGCGTTAAGAACGCGCTCCACGTGCTTGAGGAACTCCATGACCCACATCTCTCCGACGATTTTCATCGTTATCTCGTGCGGTATATCGCCGCAGGGATTTCTGCTCCGGGGCTCGATGAGAAAGTGCCGCGTTTCCGGGCGCTCAAAATGACGCTCTACGAGATAGCATTGCCGGGGCCGAAGACTATCGGTCCGGAAGCGCGCACAAAGACGCTCAAGGAGCTCATCTCCGCAATGGAGCAATTCTATGCGGGACTTCTTTCGATCGATACTGCGACGGATGATGAAGCCCGCTATTTCGCGCTTGAGCTTGCCGTGCCGGCCGACAGTCCCGAGCTTCAATTCTACGCGGCAGTGCCGAACAGCAAGCGCAACCTCTTCGAGAAGCAGCTGCTCGCGATATTTCCCGATGCGCACCTGGTGCCGCAGCCCTATGACTACAATATTTTCGCGCACGGCGGGACATCGCTCGCTGCAACGGCGCATTTCACCGAACATCCCGCGCTGCCGCTCAAAGATTACACGGACTTCGACTATGACCCTATCAATGCGATCATCAGCGCGTTCGCCAAGATAGAGCAGACCGGCGAAGGCGCCGCGCTCCAGATCATCGTCGAACCAAGGGGGGATCGGCACGTGAAGCACTACCAGAAAATCCTCCAAGCGCTGCGCAAAGGCGAGAAGAAGCAGACGGCTTTCTCGACACCCGAGACCGTATTTGGCGAACTGGCGCGCGACATCGGCAAGACGTTCTTCTCGAGCAAGCCGAAAGATGTCGAGAAAGCGAAGGAGGCCGAGACGCGCCAGGTCGAAGCGAACAAGGCATCTATCGAGCAGGTGGAGAAGAAGACCGGCGCGCCTATCGTCGGCACGACGATACGCCTCGTGGCTTCCTCCGGTAACGAACGCACCGCAGACCAAGTGCTTGGCGACCTCGAAGCGGCGTTCAATCAATTCGGGAACACGCAAGGGAATCAGCTGCGGTTCACACGCGCCAAGGGGCGGCAGGCGCAAACGGTTCTCGATGACTTCTCATTCCGGTTGCCGGATCCATCAGCGTTGCCGTTGTCGCTGCACGAGCTCACCACGCTCTATCACTTCCCGCCGTCGGGTATCGAGAGTTCGCCGCACTTGAAGCAAGCGCGCTTCACGCACGCACCGGCACCACTCTCACTCCCGCAGACGGGCGTCCTGCTCGGCAGCAATGCCTATCGCGGGCAGGAGACGCGCGTGCATCTCGACCCTGAAGATCGTCTACGCCACCTCTACATCATCGGCCAGACCGGCACCGGTAAGACCGGTCTGATGAAGTCGATGATCATGCAAGACATCAAGAATGGCGAGGGCTGCTGCTTCATCGATCCGCACGGCTCGGACATTCTCGACATCCTCGCTGCCGTACCTCCCGAGCGCTACAAAGACGTTATTTATTTTGACCCCGCGGATCTCTCGCGCCCCTTTGCGCTCAACTTCCTCGAATACGACCTATCGCGCCCGGAGCAGAAGACGTTCATCGTCAACGAGCTCTTGATGATATTCCGCCGGCTCTATGGCGACGTGCCCGAGAGCATGGGCCCCGCCTTCGAGCAGTATTTCCGTAATGCGACCCTGCTCGTGATGGAAGACCCTTCAAGTGGCTCGACCATCCTCGACATCGCGCGCGTGCTTTCTAACAGCGAATTCCGTCGCGAGAAGCTCGCGAAGAGCATGAACCCCATCGTGAACCAGTTCTGGAATGAGATAGCCACGAAAGCGGGCGGCGACGCAGCGCTTGAAAATATCGTCCCGTACATCACGAACAAATTCGACGACTTCACCGCGAATGATTTCATCCGCCCGATAGTGGGGCAGCAGGAGTCGTCGTTCAAGTTCCGCGAGGTGATGGATACGAAGAAGATACTCCTCATCAATCTCTCGAAGGGCCGCTTGGGGGAGAAGAATGCGAACCTGCTTGGTCTCATCATCGTCGGCAAGCTCTTCATGGCGGCGCTCTCGCGCGCGGACTCGCCAAGGGCAGAGCACCCGCCGTTCTATCTATATATAGATGAGTTTCAGAACGTCACGACCGATTCTATTCCCGGCATTCTCTCCGAGGCGCGTAAATACAAACTGGCGCTCACGGTGGCGCACCAGTTCCTGAATCAAATAGAAGAGAAGACGCGCGATGCGGTCTTTGGCAACGTCGGCAACATGGCGGTCTTCCGTGTGGGTGAGGAAGATGCGGAGTTCTTCGCGAAGCAATTCGCACCGGTCTTCGAAGCGCTCGATTTCGTCAATATCGAGAATCGGAACGCGTATGTAAAGATACTCGCGGGCGGTATTCCGCAAAAACCGTTTGATATGACAACGCCGGATCTTCCGGCGCTGAATCACGCGCAGACGGACGATCTCATCCACCTTTCCTCGCTTTCGTACGGGCGCGACCGTGCTACAGTTGAAAACATGATCCGCGAGCGGTATCTCTCGCCGTAACTTGCATGGCAAAATCCGAAAGGCTTCTCCGTCCCCAGCAAACTGAAGAAGATGATGCTTCTGCAGCTTCGGAGGGTGGGCTTTCACTCGTTGAGGAAGCGCCTGTTCAGAGTGAAGAAGTACCTCCTACCGTCGAACCAGTGATAGGATCTTTGCCTCAAGAACCAACCCCTGCGAACGTTGCCGTTCCTCCGACGATAAGCGTTGACGGATCAAAAGTGGTCCCGCCCGAGCTTGTGAAGATCTTCGGTAACAAAGTTCCCCCGGGAGCTCTGGAGGTGTTGAATATATTGAAAGAAGATACGAAAAAAAGAGAAAGGTATGTGGCCCAACTGGCTGCCAGGGAAGAAGAGAAAAAGAGAATTGGTTCTAAGAATCCGGTAAAGCCGATAAAGAAGAAGCGGGATAAAAAAACACAAGGAGCGGCGGCTGAATCTTCAGAGCCGGCGCCTGAAATTCCTCGGGCTACTCAAAAACTCGAAGACAAGGAGCAGAAAGCGATCGATAGGAGGATCAAGGCTGCGCACGCGGCCGAAAAACTGAATCGGGCAGAAGACAAGCCGTTGCCGGCAGTTTTTCACAGCAACCGGCGCCCAAAGAAAACCGTTCCCAGTCCAGAAAGTACGAAACCTGAGCCGGATATCGAATCAGACATCGAATCCGATCTCACCAGACCTCTCGAAGAGATATTTGATTTCTATCCGCCAGGCGAAGTGCCGCCCGGTGTTTGGGATGAAGGTGACTCGTCGGGCGTTACTTCGGTGGCGGGGGCTCCGCTTGCCGCGGAAGGATCTTTGTTCAAGTTGAGTTCGGAAGATATCCCGACCTACATTCAAGTGGGTAATGAAGACACACGGAAGGGCTTTCAAGATAGATTGCGTGCGCTCATCGAAGGCGCAAAAGAAAAACTCGGTACGGGCGAGCGAGTCGAGCGCACGAAGTCGTACCTCAAAGAGCGCTCGAAGAGCCTGCAAGAGAAGGCGAAAGAGTATGGGTCAGATCCGGAGAAACTCGTTCGTGATCTGGGTAAGACATACAACAAACTGAGTCTCAAGAAGAAGTTGGCGATTGGCGCCGGTCTTGGTATTGGCGCGGCAGCATTTTCTGGCGTCTCAACACTAATCGCGGGAGTGTTCATTACCGGTCTCGTCGTTCAGCGAGCTGCGGGCATGGCGAGTAAGTTCCTAGAAATGGAAAAGAAATTGGAAGATGCTGCGAATCCAGAGGCACAGGGATTCCTCGCGAAGATAGCGGAGCGACCGAAAGAGCAGCGTAAGATCGCTGCGGCTATCATGGCAGTCGGCTATACGGCTGTTGTGAGCAGTGCGATCGCCGGAGCGGTTGAGATTGCCAGCGAGTTCTCCTGGGACGAGGCAGTGCACGAATGGCTCGGCAGAATGTCTGCACCCGAAGCTCCCGTTTCAGTTCGTGAAGCAGTGGGGAAGATCGGGGCACCAGCAGCAGAGGTGGCACAGCCCGCGGCCGCAGCGGCCGCGGGTGAAGTCGTCGCATCGGCACCTGCGCTCGAGATGCCGACGGTCGAGTCGTCGGCCGGCCATGGCTATGAATATATGATGAAGCAGCTTTGGGGCCAGCTGCATGAAGGGGGTGTTTCGCTTCCCGCAAATGCTGACCCCAACAGCGATCTTTACAAACTTATTCATGCGGACGAGAAATCAATAGACACGGTCGTGCACCGAATTGCTGCCGACATGGATGAAGGCGCAGTGAAGCATGGATTCTTCAATCCGGATGGCACGAGTGTTCGTATTAGTGAAGGGGCTCACATGACTCTTGATACTGAAGGGAACATTCGCCTCGATGGTGTGGTTCACGCACCAGCGGATGCACCAGTAACACCAATGCCTCACGTTGAAGCACCTACTCCGGCAGTCGAGGCGCCATCAATGTCTATCGAAGAGGTCGCCCCTCAAGACGTCGTGCCGACGGTGGATCTGACCCCCGAGCAGGATATCGCTGCCCAAAGGCTTGCTGAAGCGGCTCCCGTGCAGGCCGCAGCCGAGCAGGCGGAGAGCATCGTGAACGCATTCGGTCTTGAAGTACTGACTACGGAGCCGCATATCTATGCGGCCGCGGGAGCCTTGCAGCTATTTGTGTACGGCGGTTCGCCCGTGGAGCGGGCAGATGCGGTACGGACATACCTCGCCGAGCATCCGGACGCGACGATATATGGTGCGGATGGCGATGGTCTTCGCATCCCCTGGAATCTTGTTGATGGGAAAGTCGTTCCTGGCGCTCGGGTGCAGACGCAAGGTCTCCTTGGTTTCTTCAAATCGTTCATGAAAGCGCCAAGTCCTGAAGAATTCGCGAAAATTATCAAGTAACCCATGGTATGATTCCCTCTATGCAAGACGAACTAACCACTGCTATTGCCGCCAATCTCGGCATTGCCGATTTTCCCATTGTGGAGCAGCGGAAGCTTATCGCGCAGTTCGGCGGGGTGGCGCTCAAAGCCGCGACCCTCTCGGTTGTGGAGAAGCTTACCGAGGAAAAGCGGGGAGAATTTGCGAAGCTCGCGGAAGAAGGGGATGCACAGAAACTTAAAGCATTCCTTGATCGCGAGGTACCTGATCATGAGGAAGTAGCAAAGGCCGCGGTTGCCGCTGAAGTTGAGCAGTTCAAAGCGTTCCAAGCTCCGTAGTATGCCCCACGAGATGACGATCCCCCGGTGTACAGCGAGGTTGAGGGGGAATATCTCACGGGGTATACTGTTGCCATACTAATAATTCGCATATGAAACCAACCCAGACCGGTATCGCCGTAGCACTCGCGCTCGTCGTAATAATAGTCATCTTTATTTTCCCGGGCCTTTCGCCTTTCAGGACATCAGCGCCGTCAACTGAAGCAGCAGCTCAAGTTACTACCACTCAAACCTCACCTACCACTATGCCTACGCAAAATGTTGATCAGCTTCAGATAATCGACGAAGTCGTAGGCACCGGCGCTACTGCCGCGGCAGGCGATAGTGTGACGGTCAACTATGTCGGCTC
>Ga0172379_10006064_pt1 | contig 16455 bp, 17 predicted proteins | sample GrowelOW334metaG_FD_119756 | JGI IMG/M metagenome (GOLD analysis project Ga0172379, IMG submission 119756) | Groundwater microbial communities from an aquifer near a municipal landfill in Southern Ontario, Canada - Groundwater well OW334 metaG | ecosystem: Environmental > Aquatic > Deep... | reverse complement strand
GCCGAACATTAATTTTAATATTGCCGCTTTTTGCCCCACAATCATGACAATCACCGCAAAGAAAGGGCTTTTCACTCATTGGGAGGGGGTACTTTGTGGGTATAGTACCAGGCATTAGTGACAGAAACGACTGCTGCCAGAGGCAAAATTATCTCCCAGTGGGTGGTCATCGCCGGATTAATTGCCCCAGATATTTGTCTCTCCGCCAGATAAGTCCAGAGGGTGGCGAAGGGCATTGTCTGCCAGAAGGTAATGTCCATCTCCTGCAGAGTATTTGATCTTTTGACCGCTTCCAAGGTAATAGATTTGGTTTCTAAAGAAGCAGCTTTTGTTTCAATTGATCCAACTGTTGTTTCGGCAAAGGCCATTTGCATAGGGAAAAAATTAATCGAAAAAATCAAACCGAAAACAAGCAAATTCCGCATGAACATATTATAACAAGCCTCGTGCTATAATACTATAAATTTTCCATTTGAAACCCGCTCTTTTTCAAGTTATAATACTATATATATGCTACTTACTATGCTGAAATCTAAGATCCATATGGCGAAAATATCTGATACCCACCTGTATTACGAGGGGAGCATTGCCATTGATAAAGAACTGATGGCCGCATCTGGCCTATTAGCCGGGGAAAAAGTCCAGGTCTTAAACTTTAATAACTCCAGCCGTTTTGAGACCTACGTTATTGAAGGGGTAAAAGGAGAAATTTCACTGCGCGGCCCGGCCGCTAAGCTCGGGAAAAAAGGTGATAAAGTTATCATCATTTCCTACGCCCTGCTTGAACCAGACGAAGCCAAAACTCACAAACCAAAAATTGTCCTGGTTGATGAAAGGAATGAGGTGAAGGGAAAATGACAAAGAAATTGATCATTATTTCGTTATTTATCATTGGCTGTTCGTTAATTTCTCCGCTTTATGCTGCAGGCTCCGCCGCCAAAAAGGAAGAGCCAAAATACAAATTAGAACTGACTAACGTCGGCGTTACCCCCGTCGGTGCGACACAGCCGAGAATATTAGAATCTGTCTCTTCCGGCAAAGGCGGACAAAAATATAAATTAGAAATTTATAAGATTGAAATGGTCAGCCCTGTCCAGGAGACCAAACCGGTTAAAAAAGCTCCGGTAAAAGCACCGGTAAAGAAACAAGGAGTGCGGTAAAACATGGCTAATACCTTGAAGCTCGGCTTGCCCAAAGGCTCGCTCCAGGAATCAACTTTTGAATTGTTCAAGAAAGCCGGCTGGGCGATCAAAGCCTCTTCCCGCTCCTACTATCCCATCGTTGACGATATAGAATTAAAAGTCATGCTTAGCCGCGCCCAAGAGATGGCACGATATGTTGAAAGCGGCGTTCTCGACTGCGGTTTAACCGGCAGTGATTGGGTCGTCGAATCTGGCTGTAAAGTCAGGACAGTTGCCGATCTGGTTTACGCCAAACAGGGACTGCGCAAAGTCCGCTGGGTCCTCGCGGTGCCGGAAAATTCAAAATTTAAAACGGTTAAAGACCTGAAAGGCAAAAGGATTGCCACTGAATTGGTCAACGTCACCAAGAAGTATTTGAAAGAAAACAAGGTTAATGCCTTGGTTGAATTCTCCTGGGGAGCCACCGAAGCCAAGCCGCCGGAACTGGCTGACGCGATCGTGGAATTGACCGAAACCGGCTCTTCCCTGCGCGCCAACAAATTAAAAATTATCGACACCGTGATGGAATCAAATACTGTCGTGATTGCCAATCCAGCCTGCCTCACCGACCCCTGGAAGAATGAGAAATTGCAAAACCTGATTATGATGCTTCAGGGCGCCCTGGTCGCCGAGACCAAAGTCGGACTAAAGATGAATGTCATTAAGACCCGCCTGGCCAGCATTATTAAAATTCTTCCCGCTATGCAGACCCCAACTATCGCAGAACTTTCTAATTCTGCCTGGGTGGACATCGATACAGTGGTAGACGAAAGCGTAGTGCGGGAATTGATCCCCAAACTAAAGAAGGCCGGCGCCCGGGGGATTGTCGAATATCCGCTAAATAAAGTTATCGACTAAGTTATTTCCCGGCTAGGAAGCTAGAAACCAGCGCGATAATATCATTGACACTCTTGACGTCGCGCAATTTTGTTTCCGGCACGTCTAAACCATATTTTTTATCGAGTGCAGCAAAGATTTCCACTCCCAACAGCGAATCAACCCCTAAATCGCGAAATAGATCGGTCTGGGGATCAATTTTAGCCGCGGGAATTTTTATAATTTTAGCTATCAGTTCGGTCACATCTTTGTTTAGCTGATTATCAGTCATTGTTTTTTCAACTCCTTGGCGATTTCAAAGCGTTTAAGCTTTTTTAATCTCGTTTTGGGCAATTCTTCGTCGCGCAATTGGAAACGGGCGATCCGTTTATAGTCGGCTAAACGAACGTTCAGCTTATCAATTTCGACTGCCATCGTTTTATGGACCTGGGCCGGATCGGATATTCCCTGCTGAACAAAATAATCCTTATCCGGTACGATGATTGCCAAGACCTCCTCCGCCCCTTTGCGCACGCCGCTTTTAACCTTATCCCCCACTACGCAACATTCCTTCACTCCGGGAACTTTCTGCAAAAAGCTCTCAATCTCCTCCGGATAGACGTTGACGCCGGAGCCGGTCACGATCACGTCCTTGGAGCGGCCGGTAATAAACAAATAGCCGTCCTCATCGAGATAACCGACATCGCCGGTATACAGACACCCATTAATAATAACCCGCGAGGTTAAATCAGGGCGCTGGTAATAGCCGCGCATAATGTTGGGACCAAAGGCAATTATTTCGCCGACTGGATCAGTCCCCGCAATCCGAATTTCCACCCCCGGCAACGGTCGCCCCACTGAACCAATCTTATTATGGCGTAAAGTGTTGCAGGTTAAAATTGGCGCTGATTCCGTCAAACCATACCCCTGTAAAATGGTAAAGCCGATTAATTCAAAATTCCTGGCAACTTCTGGACCAAGGGCGGCCCCGCCCGACACAAAGAAACGGATCTTACCGCCAAACTTTTTATGTACCGGAGCAAAAAGCCAGCGGCCAAAACTAAAACCAATAAATTTGTGCAAAAATTTGGCCAGGATAAACAAAGCAGAAAATAACCATTCCTTACCCTGAGACTCCGCTTCCCGCCAGATACCGTCGTAAAATAATTGAAAGAGGAGCGGCACACCGCACATGATGGTGACGCCGGTTTCGCGCATGTCGCGGAGGAGATTGTAAGATTTGAGGCTTTGGGCATAAGTTATCCGACAACCATAGGAAAACGGGGCCAGAAAACCAGCCGTCGTCTCAAAAGCGTGATGGAGGGGCAAAACCGAAAGAAAATTATCGCGAGGACCAAAATCAAAGAGTGCGGCCAAGGCATTAACATTGGCAGTAATGTTGCCGTGAGTCAGGGTCACCCCTTTGACACTGCCGGTTGTCCCAGAAGTATAAACAATGGCCGCAACATCAGCAGATTGAACACTAAATTTAGGGCGCGAATCGGGCGACGGTAAATCAGCCAGCTGATCCACAGTAAAAACAGCGGCGGGAGAAATTTTTGTCCGGGAGAGGCACGCCTCCAGCCGCGGGGTAACGATGGCGGCACAAGCCCCGGAGTCGGCTATCAGAGGGAATGCTTCTTCTTCGTGCAAGAGAACATCTAAGGGGACAACCACCGCTCCCATGGTGGTAATTGCCAGGTAGGAGATCGGCCATTCCGGCCGATTTTCTGACCACAAAATTACCCTGTCCCCTTTTTTAATTCCCTGTCGGGTCAAGGCAGATTGAATTTTAGCCACTAATTCGGCTACTTGGTTAAAAGTATATTGCAGGTATTTATTCTCTTGGCGAATTTGGAAAGCGGGCAAATCGGGATGCTGGGTTAAATTTTGCGCCAGAAAATCATTGATCGTCGCGGCAGGCAGTTGTTTGGCCATAACCGCAGGTTATAAGGCCATCATTCTCATGTACATTGGGCCGTAAACAATATTAATCATAATGATCGAGGTAACAAAGCTGATCATGACCCCGGCCAAAAGGACCGAGAGAGTAAACCAGATTACTCTCTCAATCGGCGTTTCCAAAATAATTTCCAAACCGAGATAAAGCAGGTAGATCGCGTAGAGGGCCAAAATACTTAAAATTGAAAGCCCCGGCACCAGGGAAAAAATGCCGACCAACCAAGCTGGCGTCATAGAGTAAACAACAACCTTGACCGCCGAATTGAGATCGGATTTAGCGTTAAAAAACGGAGCGATAAATTTTACCGCCCAGGCGCCGGCGTAAAGAGCGACGAGGTTTACCAGATAACCCAGAACTCCACCAAGCAAGGCCTGAAAAAATGGGGCGCGGGCAATATGACCGGCGGGGAAACGGATGCCGACCAGGGAAATACCGATAAAACCGCAAATTGTCGGGATCAAAGCCAGCGGCGCGGCATAGTTGATAAAAAACGATTTGATATCGATTGTCTCTGTCTTGATGCTCTCCCATGTCTGCCGCGGATTCATGATAATGTCTTTGGCCCGGTCAAAAATATTCATTGTCTCCCCCTTAGGAATTTCATGAATTTTAGCATTCGCCGCTTGTCTTGACAAGGCGATTTTGTTAGAATTTGGGGAAATGTAAGCCCAGAAACCGGAGACTAAAAGTCTCGGTTCCTGGGCTTTTGGAACCGCGACTTTCAGTCGCAGGTTCCAAAAAGGATGTCGCATGAAAAAATTTTTAGTCGCCCTTCTCTCTGTTTTTCTTTTAACCAGCCACGCTTTCGCCATCTATGCTCCCCGCGCAATGGGAATGGGTGGTGCGTTTACCGCCATTGCCGACGATGCTTTTGCCGCTTATTGGAACCCGGCCGGCTTTGCCATCAATCCGGGGATCGATGTCGCCGGCAGTTATCAGCTGACCAACCGCAATAACCAGATTGGTGATAACACCGCCGCGCTCAAAACCTGTTTTGAAGTCCCGATGAATCCTTTTGCTTGGGCGATTGGGATTGGCGCCGCCTCCCTACTGGCTTTGGAAGGAGCAAAATATCTTTCTGATAACGGCACAGTCCATAAAAATTGGGGGAGCCAAGCCGCTAATGTCCCGGTGATTAATAAAGAAGATTCTGCCGCTGAACAAGTTAAAGCCGAAGATGAAAAGAGAAAAGCCGAAGGACTGGAACCAGAGAGAGAACCGATCTCTCTCAAGCAAAAAGCCAAAGAAGGAGCAAAACAAATAGGCACCGGAACAATCTATGTTGCTGATAAATTAGCCGACGCCGCCATTTTGGGAGCTTCCCAGCAAAACCATGATTATTACTATGCACCAGGTTGGTACCAGCCAAGCTATTATCATCCCAATTATTGGGACAATCGTTACCAATACCAGGAAAAAGAATTAACTCCGGCTGGCAAGGCGCAATTTGCTATGGGCCTGACCTGGATGTCTGACCAAAACAGTATTCTGGACCAAAACACCAATTGGTATACCCTCTCCCTCGCCTCTGGTTGGGGGGAGATTGCGGCGATTGGCGGTAGTTTAAATGTCTATGACCTTGTTATTCCCAGCAGTCCCGGTCTTCGTGGCTTGGGCGCCGGCCTTGACGTCGGAGGACTGCTCCGTTTTTCTGATAAATTAATGTTTGGGTTGGCACTTAAAGAAGTCCTAACGACCGATATAAAATTCAGCAACAATACTGTCTTCCGCTATCCGATGAGCGTCAACGGCGGAGTAGCTATTAAGCCGCTCAAAGAGATAACCCTGGCTGCTGATATTGAAAATCTTTTTGGTCAAAATGGTAAACAGCCATTAATGCATTATGGAGTGGAATTGAAACCAATCTATGGGGTGGCCCTGCGGGCCGGGCTCTCTGACACCGATCAAGTTCGGCAGAACAAAACAGCTGGTTTTAGCATTGGTGTTGGACAAGCAATTATCGATTACGCTTATCTCGGCGGCGCTTACGGCCGCACCCAAACAGTGGCCCTGACCTGGAAATTATAATATATGAGCCAGGCGTTACTGGACACTCAACGACCAAACACCTGGCATAATTTACTCCACATTAATTTTCACGACCGCGGCGAATGGCTCAACCGTAATTTTCACGAGATATTGCACACGTTAATTAATCTTCCGATCCAAGAATTAGAGCCCTGGAACCTGATCGGCTACCTATGCATTGACGACAACCTGTACGCCACAGCGGAGAAACTTTATGAAGAATTTTTGAAAAAAGCCCAACATGAGCATGGGGATATCGGCCTCGCCGCTTATCTCCTCGGCATTACCCATTTTCTCCAGGGGCGATTCCAGGAGGCTTATCATGATTTTAAAATTTCCCGGCAGCACGATCTCCAAGCTAAAAAGATCAATAGCGCCGCGGTCCGGGCCATTGCTTATATGGAGGAGACAATTTTTCCCACTCGCGAAATTATCCATAAGAACCAGGCTAAACTCCTCCACGACCTGAATATCCCCCGCGCCCTCGACCGGGCCATGGCCGCCAATCTGCTCCGGACAATCCACAAATGGAATTCGGCTTCTCCCCTCTATTCCCAGGGCGTTTCCCAGGGGGGTGGTTATTTTCTGACGCTAAAAAATCGCTCGGGCCAGACTAAGGGGATCGCCATCGACCCCGGTTATGATTTTTTTGCCATCTTTCGCGACCTGGGATTAGGCATTGCCGATATCGACGCCATAATCATCACCCACGATCATGATGACCATACCGAATCGATGGAGGCGATACTTTCTCTTCTGGCCAATTATAACGATCATAATGAACAGAAGAAGAGTAAAGTTATCGATATCTTTGGTTCAGCCGGCGTGTTGTTAAAATTTCATGGTCTCCTCACCGCCACCGACCTCTTTGGCAATCGGGAAATTAATTTTAAGCTCTTGGTCCCCGGGGCCGAGATCACAGAGATAGAGGGGGTCTCTTTACTGGAAAAACACGGGTTTACCCTCTCCATCAAACCGGCTCACCACAAAGAGCGCTGGACTAACCAGGAATCGGCCGTTGGCGTCGTCATTAACACGCTCATCCCCGACACAAAAAATGACGGTTTCATTAAAGTCGGCATCACGGGGGATAGCCGTTATGAGGTTGGGATGGGACGCCTTTATAAAGATGTTCAAGTCTTGCTTCTCAACATAGGGTCGGTCGAAAAAGAGGAAGGGAAATTTTTGAGCCAGCATTTAGGGATGATCGGTTGTATCAATTTATTAAAAGAAGCACGCTTGGGTCGGCCTCTGTTAGCAATATTAACTGAATTTGGAGAAGAATTTTCCGGTAAACGGCAGACGATCAGTCGCATTATTGAAAATTGGTCCCAGCCGATGTCGGGGAGCAACAATCGCGAGATCAAAGTCGTCGCCGCCGATGTCCATCTTGAGGTTCGTTTAACTGATCTTAACATCCGCGAGACAGATACAAATGTTTTCTTCCCCTATAAAATGATCGCGATTGACGAGTCGGATCCGGAGATACTGCGATACAGGTTTAGGGACTAAGCAAAAAGGCCCTTGATGGCCCGTAAAGGCTAAGAAGGCAGAAACAATAAAAGGCTAATATGATAAAAAGGCTGTTTTTTTAAGGTCGTTATTATTATATTCTGCAAAACTGCTTAATTCTTTTCTAAAGACGCAAAAACTATTTGTTGCAGTAAATCAATCATAGCTTTTTGAATTTTCTTCACTTTTTTGATTTCTTTTCCATTAAACTTAGTTTCTTGAAAGAGGCTCATGATCGCCTTGGAATGGATGGAAAGCTGTCTCATAGCTTCCGGGCTTTGCGTCAATTTATGCCGATTATTGGAAATTGCCTCTTCTAAAGCGGAAAAAGCCCTCATGATCTGAACAGATCGCTGAATGGCAACAGGACTTTTCAAAACAGCGCTAATCATATTGGCTCCATTACGGGTAAAAGCATAGGGCAAATACCTTACTTTACGAGCATCAGATTTTGCGGTCACAATTTGTGACCGCAAAAATTCCCATTCTTCTTGTGTTAATTGAAAGACAAAATCGCTGGGAAACCGTTCAAAATTTCTCCTTACGGCTTGATTTATAGTCTTTGTTGTAACCTGATATAACATGGCTAAATCCCTATCCAATATCACCTTTTTGCCCCTTAACTCAATAATCATCGACCGTATCTCGGAAACCCCCATCATGCTCACTTTTGCCATTTTTACACCTTCCTTGCAAATTTTGATTTGCGATCACAATCTGTGATCGCAACCATAATCTCCCTACAAGCAATTTTATTGCCAGGAGAACTAATAATAGGAAAATCGATCGAATTTATAAGCATAAATACAAAAAATCAGTTGAATAAAAGCGGTATCACAAAATGTGATACCTGAGGTTACACTATGTTAGGTGGTCGCAAATTGCGACCACATCATTGTTTTAGAAGCGTTTTAATAACTTCCCGATCATCCAAATAAACTTTCTCCCCCGCGAAGTCCTGATATTGTTCATGCCCTCGCCCAGCGATGAGGACAGTATCGCCTTTTTGTGCAAGCGATAGGGCTTTGGTGATGGCTTCTTTGCGGTCCACAATGGTTTCAACCTGTGTTCTACGCTCTACGTTCAACGTTCCACGTTCTATTTCTTTAATAATTAAAGTGGGGTCTTCCCCATGAGGATCATCCGTCGTCACAATCACATGATCAGCCAACCTAGCCGCCATTTCCCCCATAATCGGCCGCTTTCCCTTGTCTCGTTCCCCCGGACAGCCAAAGACTAAAATAATTTTCCCTTTGGTAAATGGACGATAAGTTTCAATCAGTTTTTCCAACGCATCAGGCGAATGGGCAAAATCGACAATCACAGAAAAAGGCTGGCCGCATTCGACCCGATCAACTCTTCCCGGCACATTTTTCAACGACTCAATCCCCTTCTTAATCGTCGCCTGGGGGATATGAAGACACAAACCGCATTGATACGCCGCTACGATATTATAGACATTGTGCATACCGATTAATGGGGTCCTGATCTCCAACCCATTAATCTTGACCGTCATCTCTTTTTCTTTAATTAAAACATCGGAAACAATCGTATCAAACTCATTATGTTTAGTGCTCCGCAACTCATGCTTCGCCTGGCTGATCCCGTAAGTTATAACCTCTCCCCTCACGGCCTCAATCAACTGAGTACTAACTGGATCATCAACATTAATAATGGCAATTCCGCCCGGCTTCAACATGGTAAAAAGTTTCCGTTTAACCGCCAGATATTCTTCTCGTGTTTTGTGAAAATCGAGATGATCGTGGGTTAAATTGGTAAAAATCGCGATATCAAATTCACAGCCGGCGACACGATCAAGCGCTAGCGCGTGGGAAGAAACCTCCATCACCACGTGAGTCACACCGGCTTCAATCATTTGCGCAAATAGCTGCTGCAATTCCAGCGACTCCGGTGTTGTCATGTGTGTCTCAACCTCTTGGTCTTCAAACCTTTGCTCCCTCTTCGAATATCTTGCCCCTATCGTCCCGACTAAGCCAACCTTATGCCCCGCTTTTTTTAAGATTGATTCAATTAAATAAGCCGTGGTTGTTTTACCGTTTGTCCCGGTAATGCCGATTAAAGTTAATTTGCTGGTCGGATGCTCATAATATTTTTTAGCTAGATAGGCGAGAGCCTGGCGAGCAGAAGGGACTCTTTGCAGTTCAACACCTTGTGGGACCTTAACGTCTTTCTCCGTCACGATAACTTTTGCTCCCCGCTCAATCGCCTGCGGGATAAAGTCTGCCCCATCAACTTTATAACCAGGGATAGCGACGAAAGTATCGCCGGGCTGGACTTGGCGGGAATCATAAACAACAGGGATTCGTTTCATAAGATGATAAATACCTTCATTTGACATTTGTCATTGGACATTTGACATTATTCACCCAGCGAATCTTCGATCTTGCCTTTGCGCATCAAACTATTAAGATTTTTCCACCACATCGCCCCCCACTCAAACGCATGATAGAAAAGCGGGCTGTAGGGAAAATCATAAGCACCAATAAATTTTACCGCATTACCGTTAAAGCCCTGCTTGAAGCGGTAAACACCATGGAGGGGGTGCCCTTCTCTCGGGTTGGCCGGAATGCCCCAAAGGTCATAAGTCTTTAACCCCTTATTCTTGGCCCACTTAATGACCTCCCAGTGGAGTAAATGGTTGGGCATGACATTTCGGTATTCATTGCTGGAAGCTCCATACATGTACCAGAGGCGCGAACCAAAATTAAAAACGATGACCGACGCAATCGGCTTGTCGTTATAATAAGCGATAAAATTACTCCCTAGACCATTAGCAAACATCTCTTCGCGGATCGCTTTATAATATTTGAGGGGATGGATCATAAATTTGTCACGGACCGAAGTCTCCTGATAAATGCTGTAAAAAGCATGAATGCCAGCCATGCTATCATCTTGGCGGACCACCACCCCTTTTTTTTCAGCCAAACGAATGTTATAACGAGTCTTTGTTTCAAAACTTTTAAGAAGTGAATCCAGATCCGGTGTTAAGTCGAGCAAAATCGTTGCCCGGGGCTGGACCTGTTTTATAGATTTAACAAAACCCAGTTTGTGCAGGAGAGCAAAATTTTCTGACTGTTTGGCAGGGATATCCGGCAATTCCGGGTCAATTTTTAAAGAGATCGCGTGCTGTTTTTCCGCTTCCTCCTCCACTGCTGCCAGCAAAGCTTCTGTCAATTCCCGGTCAAATAAGTTGACGACCGGGCCGCGCGGCGCGTAAAAAAGCGAGTGATGGATGTAGGGAATTTCTCGTTTGAGGATTGAGATGGCGGCAACAACTTTGCCATTATCTTCAAGCGCCAAGCGGATCGGCTGCCAGCCAAACTTGGCCTTTAGCTCTCCCCATTCATACGACTGCAAGACCGGCGAAGAGACCGCATTCGCCACAAAGTCATTCCAGGTATTCTTGTCTTGAGAGGTGATGATTTTTGCCTGCATGGCTGTGTTATAATTATAGCATGCTTTTAATGATCGATAATTATGACTCATTTACCTACAATCTCGTCCAATATTTTGGAGAATTGGGGCAAGAATTGCAGGTTTTCCGCAATGATAAAATTACCATCGCTGAAATTGAAAAATTGGCGCCGAAAAAGATTGTTATCTCCCCCGGTCCCGGAACCCCCACTGACGCCGGTATTTCTATGGAAGTGATTCGTCACTTTGCCGGCAAGATTCCTATTCTAGGAGTTTGTTTGGGCCATCAGGCCATTGGTCAGGTTTTTGGAGGCAAAGTGGTTCTAGCTCCTCGGATTATGCACGGCAAGACATCACAAATCCATCATGATGGGAAAACGATTTTTAAGGGACTTCCCAATCCTTTGACCGCGACTCGTTATCATTCACTCATTGTGGATAGACAATCCCTGCCGACAAGTCTTGAGGTCAGCGCCTGGACCGATGATAATGAGATCATGGGCCTGCGGCATAAAGAATTTGTGGTCGAAGGAGTCCAGTTTCATCCTGAATCGATACTAAGCGAGTCAGGCAAACAATTGCTGGAGAATTTTTTAAAACTTTAGGTCATGCCCTCGGCTACATGAGCCATCCAGACCAGAAAAAGGATGGTTGTCGTGTGTCTAGATAAAATAACAGTTAAAACAGATCTCTCCCCCTGGCAGGCGTTCCAAACTCTCTACAATGGCTTTGGCTCCTTTCTTTTGGAAAGCCCCCCTACGCTGGGCCAATTAACCCGCTATTCATTTATCGGTCTTGATCCGGTTAAAATTATCACCGACACAAAAAATCTCTGGAAAAACGAAATAAATTCCACCGCTTTCGGTTATTTAAGCTATGACCTCGGCTGGGAGATCGAAAAACTTCCTCATTTAGCTGAAGATGATTTAAAGCTCCCCAAAGTCATGATGGTGGTACCAAGCAAGCTTTTAGTTTTTGATCATCAACGACAAGAACTAACCATTATGGCTGACAAGCCACAAAAGATATTAGATAAATTAAATAAGGGACCAATTAGGAACCGCGACCTTCAGTCGCAGGTTCCTAACACTACTTCTAATTTAACCAAATCCCAATTTATGAACATGGTTCGCCGCGCTAAAGAGTATATCCGCGTTGGCGATATTTACCAGGTTAATCTCTCGCAACGTTTTCAAATCAGCCTGCCAACTGATCCGTTAACAGTCTATGAACGTTTGCGCCAGATCAACCCCTCTCCTTTTGCCTCCTTTTTTGATTTTGGAGAGATTAAATTGGTTAGCTCTTCCCCGGAACGTTTAGTCAAATTAGAAAATGGGCAGGTTGAAACCCGCCCGATTGCCGGCACGCGGCCAATTAATGCTCCAGCGGGAGAACTTCTCCTCGACCCCAAAGAACAGGCTGAACATATTATGTTGGTTGACCTGGCCAGAAATGATATTGGCAAGGTTTGCCAACCCGGCTCTGTCCACGTTGATGAGCTAATGGTGGTAGAAAAATATTCTCACGTCCAGCATATCGTTTCTAATGTCCGCGGCCAATTATCAGCAGGGAAAACCTCTGGTGATTTGATTCGAGCAGTTTTTCCCGGTGGGACTATTACCGGCTGTCCCAAAATTCGCTCTATGGAAATTATTGAAGAGCTGGAGCCAGTGAAGCGAGGAGTTTATACCGGCTCAATCGGCTATATTGGTCCAGATCGGCTTGACTTGAATATTGCTATCCGTACAATTGTGATTAAAGGGCAACAGGCTTATGTCCAAGCAGGTGCCGGTATCGTCGCTGATTCCGACCCGGAGAGGGAATTTTGGGAAACCGAGCATAAGGCACGAGCTATGTTGGAGGCATTAGGAGCCTATTGACAATTGACCAACAAACAAATATGATTTAGGTGTGCTTAAATCATTTATGCGGGAGACCTAAAATGATCACAAAAACCAAAGAAGATTATTTGGAAACCATCTTTCATCTTGAATCAGAGAAAAAAGTCCCCACCACCCAAGAAATTGCTAATCACTTAAAAATATCCTCGGCTGCCGTTTCTGAAAATATCAAAAAGCTTGCCAAAGAAGGGTTAGTGAAGCACACTCCTTACAAAGGGGCTTCTTTAACCGCCAAAGGACAAGCTATAGCTGTTGACGTTGTTAGACGCCACCGGCTCTCCGAACGGTTCCTGGTCGACAAACTAGGAGTAAAATGGGAAGAAGTTCACGGAGAGGCCCACAAGCTGGAGCATGGCATCTCTAAAGTAATTGAGGACAAGCTCTACAAAATTTTAGGAGAACCAAAAACCTGTCCGCACGGCAATCCCGTCCCCGACTTGAACGGCAACATAAAAGAAGAAGCTTCAAAACAGTTGGTTGATTTTGATAAAAATGACAAACTGCGGATTGTAAAAATAACTGATGAAGAGCCCAAATTGCTGTGCTACCTGGCGACGCTTGGACTAATGCCGAAAACACTTATAAAGATAGAGCAAAAAGCGCCGTTCAATGGACCAATTATGGTGAAAGTGGGCAACGCCGTCTACGCACTGGGCAGAAAGATCGCGGAGGCGATCTGGGGGAGGAAAATATGATCTCAATGTCGAGCTGTCATTCCGAACTTGGAAAGATTAGCCGCGATTCTAAATTCGTCATTGCTCTCGCAGGCAATCCCAATGTCGGCAAGTCCACTATTTTCAACCAGCTTACGGGGCTGGGGGCAGTTACCGCTAATTATCCGGGTAAGACTGTTTCTCTTAATATGGGAACTGCCGAGTACAAGGGAACAAAGATCGGCATTATTGATCTGCCCGGCACTTATTCGCTTGGTTCTGTTTCCGACGACCAGTTGGTAGCCAGACAAGAGATATTAGAAGGCGCGGCAGAAATTATTGTGTCCATCCTTGACGCGACAAATCTTGAGCGCAACCTCTATATGGTGCTTCAACTACTTGATCTCGGCTTCCAAGTTATCGTGGCACTTAATTTATCGGACCTGGCTGTCCAAAAAAACATCTGCATCAACCACGAAGAATTGGCGAAAATACTCGGCGTTCCTGTGATACCTGTTGTCGGTACGATGGGCGAAGGGATAGAACAGGTGATCAAGACCTGTATCGCTGTCCATGATGGAAAACTTAAACTTACTCCCAGGCCCCCCAGGTACGGCAAGGATATTGAACACTATATCGAACTGCTCTCGTTAAGAATCAAAGAATGCGTAAAGAAAAATCCATACAACTTATCTCACCGCGCTCTCGCTACCCTGCTCCTGGAAGAGGATGAAGAATTTATGGCCCTCATTGCCGCCGAGAAGAACTGCGACCAGGTCTTAAAGACGCTAAAAGACATTTCGGCCGACATTGAGCGGACACACGGTGAAAGGGCATCATTAAGACTAGTGCGCGAACGCCACGGCCTGGAAGGAGCCATCGTAGACCAAGTCCAAACATTGGGACTGTGCAAAATTTCTCTGGCCGACAAACTGTGGAGACTAACCATTGAACCGGTAACAGGAATCCCTATCCTGCTGTTTGGATTGATGGCGGTCTTTGTCACGATGTATTACGTTGGAGGATTTCTCTCAAACATTTTTGAGTTTTCCTGGACTGCGTTCGTATCCCCTTACATCAACGCATTGTTCTACGGCCTGCTCGGTCACAACATCTTATCGAGGACACTTTTGTGGGGGTTCGATGCTGGCATCAAGGCCGCATTGTCGGTGGGTATCCCATTTGTCATGACCTTCTACATTATACTGGCGCTGCTTGAGGATACCGGATATTTGAATTCGATCGCCTTTTTGACCGACAGCTTGATGCACAAGCTGGGACTGCACGGCAGGGCGGTTATCCCGATAATTGCAGGGGCAGGCTGCAACGTCCCGGCAATAATCGGCACAAGGGTCTTGACCACCAGGAGAGAAAAGATAATCGCCTGCACTTTAATAATACTGACACCCTGCAGCGCGAGGACGGCTGTAATAATGGGAGCAGTAGCATTCTTTGTCGGCTGGCAATACGCCCTGGCGATCTACGCGATCGATTTTGTCATTGGCATCATTGTTGGCAGAACCATGGCGGTACTTCTCCCCGGGGAATCATCCGGGCTGGTTATGGAAAAGGTCCCCTTCAGGGCACCAAAGCTCACGCATATACTGAAAAAGACCTGGTACAGGGTAAAGGAATTTGTCCTGATCGCCCTGCCGATAATAGCCGTCGGCAGTCTCGTGATGGGAACTCTTTACGAAACTAATTACATGTGGCTGCTGACGAAGCCCATGAGCTTGATCGTGGAGAACTGGCTGGGCCTGCCAGCGGTGGCGGGAATTTGCCTTCTTTTTGGTATTTTAAGAAAAGAACTTGCGTTAGAGCTGTTGCTTGCTCTCGCGATCGTCAAGTATGGCCCCAATATTCACAATCTTCTTTCTTTTATGACTAAACAACAGCTTTTTGTCTTTGCGCTAGTCACTACGCTTTACTTTCCCTGTGTCGCCGCCTTGACAGTTCTTGTTAAGGAACTGGGGTGGAAGGTTTCCATTACTATTGTCATGTTCACTGTAATTCTCGCCGTGGCAGTAGGCGGCTTTGCCAATCTATTTCTTAACATCGTCAAAATATGAAGGAACTCGCTTACGTTAACGGGAAGATTTGTCCATTAGCTGATGCTAAAATATCAATTCTTGATCCCGGTTTTCTCTACGGCGACGGCTGTTTTGAAAGTTTGCGGACCTTTGGAAGAAAGCCCTTTCTTCTCCAAGAACACTTAAAGCGCTTACTTGCCGGATTAAGAACACTAAAAATCAAACCGCCGGCTTCATTAATAGAGATAACCAAACTTATCGATAACCTGCTAGATCAAAGCCAATTAAATGAAGCCTATATCAAACTAATCATCACCCGCGGAGTGAAAAAGCCATCATTAATTATTTTTGTCCGGCCTTTACCGCAAAGGAAAAAATCAAATAATAAAATTGTCATCAGCCGCTGGATAAGACCAGAACAGCCAATTAGTCGACTAAAAACCTTGAATTACCTAAATAATTTACTTGTTGCCGCTGATGAAAAGATTTCTGGCGCAGATGAAGTAATTCAGGTCGATTCCAACGGTTATGTAACCGAGGGGACAAAAAGTAATATTTTTATTGTGAAGCACAACGTAATCATCATTCCGCCGACCACCCTCCCCATCCTCCCCGGGGTCATTCGCGCCCATGTAATTAAATTAGCCAAACGTTTGGGTTATAAAGTAGTGGAAAGAAAGTTTAAAGTTAAAGAACTTTTACAAGCCAACGAAGTGTTTATAACCAATTCTTTGCTGGGGGTTCAACCGATTAACTTGTTAGATAAAAAAATATTCAAAACTGGATCAATAACTCGGGAATTAATTAAGCAATTCAAAAGAACCTGAGACTAAACGTCTCGGTTCTTTTTTGAAACCGCGACGTTCAGTCGCAGGTTTCAAAATATATTAAGTAGTCGGTTTTTCTTTTGAAGTTGGAGGTTGGACGTTTGAGGTT
>Ga0172379_10006063_pt1 | contig 16456 bp, 18 predicted proteins | sample GrowelOW334metaG_FD_119756 | JGI IMG/M metagenome (GOLD analysis project Ga0172379, IMG submission 119756) | Groundwater microbial communities from an aquifer near a municipal landfill in Southern Ontario, Canada - Groundwater well OW334 metaG | ecosystem: Environmental > Aquatic > Deep... | reverse complement strand
ATATTAACATGAAAAGTCTCTTGTAACTGGGTGTGCTTGTAAAGTTGGTTCAGAACTTTCTTCGGGTAGGCGTCTTTTTTCAGCTCAATCACGACGCGGACGCCGTCTTTATTGGACTCGTCCCGGAGATCCTTGATCGCTTCAACTTTTTTGTCGCGGACCAGCTCGGCAATTTTTTCTACCAGAGTCGCTTTATTGACCTGATAAGGTATTTCTTTGACAATAATTTTAAAACTGCCGTGCTCTTCCACAATCTCGGTTTTGGCGCGCATGATAATACTGCCTTTGCCCGTGCCGTAAGCCGCGCGAATTTCTTCCAGGTTAAAAATCGTGCCGCCGGTCGGAAAATCCGGCCCCTTCACGAATTCCATTAAATCCTCCACGGCCGCCTGCGGATTGGCGATTAAAGCGATGATGGCGTTGCACAGCTCGGTTAGATTGTGTGGCGGAATACTGGTCGCCATGCCGACGGCAATACCCATACTGCCGTTAAGGAGGAGGTTCGGCAGTTTGGCGGGCAGAACCATCGGCTCTTTCAGCGAGCCGTCGTAGTTGGGGATAAAATTAACCGTGTTTTTATCTAAGTCCGAAAGCACTTCTTCGGCAATGCTGTCGAGTTTCGCCTCGGTATAACGCATGGCCGCCGCCGAGTCGCCGTCCATCGAGCCGAAGTTGCCCTGGCCGTCGACCAGCGGATAACGGAGGCTAAAATCCTGCGCCATGCGCACCATGGTGTCATAAATAGCCGAATCGCCGTGCGGGTGGTATTTGCCCATCACTTCGCCGACTACGGTTGCTGATTTGCGGTATTTAGCCGAATGGCGAAGGCCGAGTGTCCACATGGCATAAAGAATCCGCCGGTGCACCGGCTTCAGCCCGTCGCGGACATCCGGCAAAGCGCGGCTGACAATCACCGACATGGCGTAGTCCAAATAGGAAGTCTGCATTTCTTCCACCAACGACCGCGATTCCAGTTTACCGACATTCTTGGCTTCAGGTTGAATGGCTAGCTGAACTGGTTTTGCCGGCGGCAAATCAACATCAGCCCCTTTACCAGCCTTAATTTCAACCGGCTTAACGGCCGGCTTGTCGGTAGACTTTTTTGGCATAATTTTCTTGATTATCGGTTTCCGCTTGAACATAATATAAATAGATTTAAGATTTAAGATTTAGGATTTAAGAATAAACTCCATGTTGAATTTCCTTAAACCTATGGTTTTTAGTCTAAACGCTGGCTACCGACCATTCTTAAATCTTAAATCCTAAATCTTAAATCTCCTTATTTTATAAATTTAAAGGTTAGTAATATTTTTTGATATTCTTCCCCATACCCCGTAATCACGATATCATTCTTGCTCCCCGGCAGACTCGCCGCCACCACATCTTCCTTAGCCCCTTCCGCTGTGGCAGTATGATAAAGCTTAGCGCCCAGATTGTCCAGCCAAAAATTCTCAATCTGATCGTCTTTAACTTCCGGCCGCGCTAAATCCGGCCCCACGGTAATCACTACTTTCTGGTTGCCCTCATCCGGATTTTCGGTAAAAATAATTGATTGCCCGGCTGTCGCCTGGTCCCATTTTTCCGGATATTTCAGGGTAAAATTATAATCAAAATTGCTGTAAGTCACCCACCGTTTGGTCGCTTCTTCCAAGAGGCCGTTCTTGAGCGCGGTGATCTGCTCCGGCGTTAAAACTGTTTTGGACGAGTCTTCTTGCCACATCTTGCCAATCAACGCCAGACCTTCTTTGGTCAGCTGAAACGACTGGCCAAGACCCGACTTTACCTCCTGCCATTGCTGGTTGCTTTTAACATCCGCCTCTGACGGCGCGCGGTTAAACAGGCTGTATTTCAGCGACCATAACCAGCCGATTACAACAAAAATCATGATGCCGGCGACAATGGCGACTAATTTTACCTTTTGCTTGTCTTCCATAACAGAAAGTAATTTTTAATTTAAAATTCTGGTTGCTTCAGCAACCATCCCGCCCCGGCGGGATGTCGGCAAAGCCGACATTTTTAATGAATTTCTAATGTTTAATTTATAATTTTTAAACCTAAAGCCAAGTTCGTGGTAATTAAAAATTAAGAATTATAAATTGATTAGAAATTTTAAATTAAAAATTAAAAATTCCTTTTAAGATCTTTCTAGAAGTATCACCTTCGTATCCTCCGTCATCAAATCTTTCTTCGAAATTTTCAGTTTATCCAGCTTCTCCGGCGTTCGGACGCCCATTTCTTTGAGAAAATTCTCCACCGGGTCCAGGTCAACTTTGGCGCCTGCCATTTTATAGTGCATCGGGATCACTATCCGCGGCTCAATCTGGGAAACCACTTCGCTCGCGGTTTTGGCGTCCAAGGTGTAGCGGCCGCCCACCGGGATCAGGAGAATATCCGCGCCTTCTAGAAATTCCAGCTGTTCGGCAGTCAGAATGTGACCAAGGTCGCCCAAATGGACAATCGTCAACCCTTCGGCGTCAATCCGAAAGCAGGTGTTCAGTCCGCGCTCGGCACCTTGTTTGTTGTCATGGTAAGTCGGCACACCATAGACTACCAGCTTCTTAACCTCATATTCGCCGGCGCCTTCCAGAATTTTCGGCTCGCCTTTCACCGCCTCAACATTATTGTGGTCAAAATGGTCGTGCGTCACCAAAACCAAGTCCGCCTTGACTTTCGGCATGGTTAAACCCAAATCATCGCTAAACGGGTCAATAATCACCGTGACGGTTTCATTGTCGGCTTTCGCCTCAAGTTTAAAGCAGGAATGTCCGAGCCAGGAAAGTTGCATAAAAAAGATTTAAGATTTAGGAAGTAAGATTTAAGAATAAACTCCTTTTTGAACCTCTTTCTCAAATCTTACTTCTTAAATCTCTTTAAATTATGCCTCTATTTTAGCATAAAAAATTGAGATTTGGAAGCCCCCGCGGGGGATAAAAAAACCTCGAAAACCGTGAGGTTTCCGAGGTGGTTTCGTAATGTGGTTGAAATGATTAGGTCGCGGCCTTTGCCATCAAAATAGCTTTTAACTCCCGGTGGATGGCGTTACGACAAGGTTCCCATTCGTCTTTGGTCTGCTCCATGAGATATAGGATAGCCTTATCGGATAGCCGCCGTAAACGGTTTATCGCGGCTTCGCGAACCTGCCCTCTTGCCCCGTCACGGAAAAGCGCCAGAAGTTCAAATGGATCTGCCCAGCGTATCAGTCGCCGAGTTGCCGCTTCTCGCCGCTGATAGCTTTCGTGGCCTTCCGCCGTACGGCAAAACAGCCAAGCGTGATGGGTAAAGTCCACCGCCAGCGTCTCCAGATAGTCATAAAACCTATTCCCTAAAAGTCCACTTATCGGCTGGCGCGCCCGATCGCCATAAAAGGCACTCGCCTTTTCCCACCAGTAGGCCCATTCTTCGAAAGTCACGGCCAACTCCGCGAGCTGCGTCAGAATGTGCGGAATTTCTTCCGACGCCGGCCAGCGATCACGGTTGAACCAAAGTCGGTTCAGTCGTTGCTGACAAGCATCAAAAGTCCAAGTCGCCACCGTCTGGCGGCTAATCGGGCCGTTTTTGGGTCGGCCGCATAATTGTCTCTGAGTCGCATTTTCTTCCATCGTCAACCTCCTGCCACTCGGTTGTTGTCGCTGTCTGACAATTCGCCGCGATTCTGCTGATTTGACAATCCGCCGACCCGCCGGGCCAGTAGCCACCAAAGATACCAGCATAGGCCGACCAAAACCGTAAACAGAATGAGTAAGCCGGAAGCGCCAAAGATGCGGCCGGGCCAGTGTTCCTTGACTCCTTCCACGATTTTTCCGATCAGCATCCAATCAATCAGCGCAAATAGCGCCGTGACTGTGACCAATCCCCATTTTATTGCTTTGATTATTTTTTCTTCCTTCATCATTCAGCCCCTCCTCCGCAGTTGCCGTCGCCGTTCTGATCACGGATGTTTATCTTTTGTATCTTTTCTTGCCGGATCAAGTCCCGCCGCGTGTAGGCAAAAAATGCGGCGGCCAAAGCGGCAAAAACCGTCAAAGCGACAAACCATCGGCCGCCACCATTCCAAGAGAAAAACAATCCGCCGACCGTCGCGCCCGTCAGTAAGCAGTGCAAGCGGTGCGACCCGGCATAGCCATAAGGCAAGGGGTTTTTCTGAATCAGCTTGACCCCGCCGGTAATCAGGCCAGCGGCCAAAATTGCCGCGCCGAGCGCCACCCAGATCGATACTGCCGCGTCAGGAACTGTCTGCCAGGCCCGCGCTAAGCCCAGCATCAGAACCACAAAAAATCCGCCGAACCGCAACAACCACGCGCCGATATCAGTTCTTACACTGGTCATTTCCATGACGAACTCCCTTCCGGTTGAAAAGTTATTGCATATCACTCGGCCCCTCAGCGCCATCATCGCCATTGCCGTCCAGTAAATCTTCGTCGGCTTCTGAAAATTCTTCTTCATCGTCATTCTCTTCGCCCTCGCCAATCAAAGTTCCGGTGGCGCCAGCGCCTTCATCTTCTTCTTTTTGCCATTGCCCAAAAAACCAGCGAACTATAGCGATAATGGCCGCCAAGCCGGAAGAAATCACGGTCAAAGCAATCGCTACTGGCCAACCGCGAAACACGCTAATGGCCAAACAACTGATTGCGAGGCCAATCATGGCGCATTCTGCAAACAATCCCATAAACCGCCCGCCAACCGAATGTTTTTTTATCAGGCTTGCGCCGAGCCATAAGGTGCCCGCGGTGGCGATAAGGCAAAGGCCGAGAATGAGAAAGTCAATAGTCGATGACATCGCCGTAAGCGTTCTGGCATAGAGCGCCATCCAAACCGCCAAAACCACGCCGGTCGCCACAAATACGCCGCCGTTCTTTCGATATTCGGAATCACTGGTCATGACGAACTCCCTTCCTCAAAAATGGGTTTAGACAGTTCTGCCGCAATGACATTCTGCTCAAGCTCTACTGTTTGCCGATCTTCGCAACCGGGTATACTTCTGTGCGCTTGAGAATATGCAAGACAGATAATTTTCCCGCGACGCTGCTTATCTTTCCACCAATACATTCCGGTGGCGGCAAAGAAATGCTTCAAAAACTCTGGCGGGACGCCGACCAGGTCCGGTTTCTTGAAGCGCTTTCTTTCCGCGAACCGCTTGTTGAGTTCCTCACGGAGAAACCTGACCAAATCAACCGTCTCTTTGTTAGGTTTGTCCTGGACAATATGCATATGAACCAATAACGCTATTACCGCGTCCAGCCTGGTTCTGGCCTCATGTATAGTCATAATTGACTCCTTTCGAGTTAAATTGTCAAAGGCCGTTCCTATTGGTTTTATTTAAGCACGGGCGAATAAAACAATCAAGCTGGCACGACGGTAGGGGCGGACCCGTGTGTCCGCCCCGAACAAGTATACTTCCGGCCATAACAAATTTATTACCGTTCATCGGTATTCCCGGTTCTAAATAAACGGCCGGGTTTGGACAAATCCCAGGGCGGACACGCGGGTCCGCCCCTACAATTTACTCTCAACTATAAACTTCGTTTGACAAATATCCCGAATTTAGTAGACTTAAAGAGGATCTGAAACCACTTTGGAGGTAGACATGAAGAAGACATTTCGCCTGGCAATCATCGCCATCCGCCGCACGCTGAGCCGCCGCGACAACAAAGGTTCATCTATACCCGTCACGCGACCGCTCGTCCGCGGTTCTTACACCGCCGGCGTCTCCATGAACAATCCGAACAACACCTTCTAATCGCCTGAAGGGCTGTTCACTCACCACGCCCCGCATTGCGGGGCATTTTTTTAAATAGTACAGAGAATAGAGTGCGTGGTCCGGAATCTAAAACTAAGTTTCTTACTATGCGCTATCGGCTATGAGCTATGCGCTATTTAAAATAAAAGGCCGGAACTGCGTTCCGGCCGAATTTGCTTAATGACGAGCTTCTTGGCGATCAACCTTCAGCGAGTTTCCTTTTGCCGAACTTAACCAGCCAAAAGCTAAAGGTAAAGCCCGCCACCCAAGCCGCGGCCGCCGCAACTGTCAGCAACCACCGCGCTGGAAAGAATTGATTCATGAAGATTCCGCCACCCGCTAAGCCGACAGCCAGCCATTGGATGATGGCCATCCAGGTTATGCTTACCTCCGGTAGGCCAGAGGCGAGATCGTCGAAAGTCGGATGGCGGGTGACGATGATTCCCGCCAAAATAATATCGGCGCCGACGAAAAACAGCGCCCCCGTTACCGCCAAACCGGAACTCCAATCCGGATTTGTTTCCTCAAAGCTAAGATCCAATGCTGTAACCGCAACAACAGCCATAAAGCCGGCCAGCACCACCAGGAACCTCCTTAGAATCGACATTATTTCCATTTTTCGCTCCCTTGTTGATTTGTTTGAAACCGAGTTTGATTTGTCAAGAATCACCTTTACCCTTATCCAACCATATCTAATAGAAATTGTCAACTCGGGCGAATTTAATAAACAAGTGCTTATTGGCGCTTTTAGAGACTTTTAGTAGCAATAAGCTATAAGCTATAAGCTGTAAGTAGGCCACGAACGGCGGAAACTTACAGCTTATTGCTTATTGCTTACAGCTCCCGCTCCCCCTTGACTTTCCTGTCACCCTGCTTTATACTAACCCTACTTTAAAAACTCCTATTTTAACACCTTGGCAAACTGCTAAGGACTCGGATTTGGCCAGAAACAAGGCCACCGGGTTAATCTACTTTTTCACCTAAGTAGAGGTGAATTTTTTTATGCCTAGTAAACTCAAAAGAAATCTCAAAGAAGAAGTCGGCAGTTCAGCTATGGCTCAGCTCCTCGACGCCAACCAGGCGCTCCTCAAAACGCCCCAGGTCGGCGATTTGGTAAAGGGCAAAGTCATCAGCGCTTCCAAAAAAGAAGTTCACCTAGATATAGAAGGCTGGGGCACGGGCATTATCCGCGGCCGTGAGCTCTATCAAGAATCCGACGATTACACCGATCTGCAAGTCGGCGACGAGATTGAGGCGACCGTCATGGAATTGGAAAGCGAAAATGGGGAGCTGGAACTGTCTTTCCGTTTTGCCGGCCACAAAAAAGTCTGGGATATACTCAAAGCGATGATGCAGAGCGGCCAGATTGTCTCGGCCGATGTCCTCGACGCCAACCGCGGCGGTCTGATGGTTAAAATTAACCGCATCGCCGGATTTTTGCCGGTGTCACAGCTCAGCCCGGAGCACTATCCGCGCGTGCCTGGTGGCGACAAGACTAAGATTTTGGAAAAACTCAAAAGCTACGCCCATGAAAAAATGGATGTCAAAGTTATTACCGCCGATGAAGACGGCGAAAAACTGATTGTCTCCGAAAAAGCCGCCTGGGAAGAACAACAGCATGGCACCATCACCAAATATCAGCCCGGCGACCTGGTGGAAGGCAAAGTCACGGCCGTCACCGACTTCGGCGCTTTTGTGAAATTTGGCGAGAATCTGGAAGGTTTGATCCATATTTCCGAACTGGCTTGGCAGCGGATCGACGACCCCAAAGACTATATTAAAGTGGGTCAAGAAATCAAAGCCAAAATTATCAATGTTGACGGCTCCAAAATCTTCCTCTCGACCAAAGCCTTGCAGGAAGACCCTTGGGTGCATGTCAAAGATAAATATCAAGTCGGCCAAATCGTCTCCGGCAAGATCCTCAAAGCCAATCCGTTCGGCTTGTTTGTGGAATTGGACCCGGAAATCCATGGCCTCGCCCACATCTCTGAGCTGGGCAAGAAAGCCGTGGAGAATATCGCCGAAATCGCCAAACCCGGCGACACCATGGAGTTTAAAATTATCTCCGTGGAACCGGAGAACCACCGCCTCGGCCTGAGCTTGAAAACCAAGGGTGGCAACACCGCTGACGCTTCCGAAGACAAACCGGTTAAAGAAAAGAAGGCGAAAAAGGCGAAAAAAGAAAAAGCCGCCCTGCCTGCGCAGGCAGGTGAACCGGAAACCGCTGAAGTGCCGACCGAAGCTGAAGTGAAAGAATAAATAAACTTTAAACCAATAAAAAGATGGGGTAACCTGTCTTTTTTATTAACTCAAAAGTCAAAGCTCAAAAGCCAAAACCACAGCTTAAAACTCAAAACTTGATCTTCTCCGTACTTTGTATTAAAGATATTCAAAGGGGCAAGTTAATCTTTTGAACTTAGGGGTTAGAACCGTAGTTTTGCCTTTTGCGTTGTGGTTTTGACTTTTGAGTTTTGAGCTTTGACTTTATCCCATTTTTTATCTATAATTCAAATTATTAAATATAATCAATTCGCTTATGAAATCCTCTCTTGGCAAAAATCTATTAATTTTCTTTTTGGTTTTTATCGGCCTCGCGGCCCTTCTCAGTCTCTTTAACCGACCGGCCGGACCGACGGTCAAAGAAATCGACACCGTGGCCATGATCAACCAGATTAACAACGGCGAGATTAAAGGCATCGTGGTTAAAGGCGATAAAATTAATTTGACGCTTAAGGATGACACCGCCGAAACCTTAAAAAAAGAGCCGGGTGAAAACTTCTCTGAACTGCTAAAAAACTACAATGTTGACCCAGAGAAACTCCAGGGACTTTCCTTGGAAGTGCAGGAAGACACCGGCACCAACTTTTGGCTGAATATCATCGTGCCGCTGGCTTTGCCGATTTTACTAATCATCGGCTTGATTTGGTTTATGTCGCGACAGTTGCGTGGCGCCAATAATCAAGCGATGTCCTTTGGCCAGTCCAAACCGCGGGAAGAAGGCAAAGATAAAAAAGAAAAAATCTCGTTTGCCGATGTCGCCGGCGTCAAAGAAGCCAAGGAAGAACTGAAAGAAATCGTGGACTTCCTCATCAATCCGAAAAAGTTCTTGGCCCTCGGCGCGAAAATCCCGCGCGGCGTCCTCCTGATGGGTTCGCCCGGCACCGGCAAAACCATGCTCGCCAAAGCGGTCGCTGGCGAAGCCGGCGTCCCCTTCTTCTCTATCTCCGGCTCCGAGTTTGTGGAAATGTTCGTCGGCGTCGGCGCCAGCCGCGTCCGCGACCTTTTCCGCCGCGCCAAAAAAGCTTCACCCTGCATTATCTTTATTGATGAAATCGACGCCGTCGGCCGCCAGCGCGGCGCCGGCCTGGGCGGTTCGCACGACGAACGGGAACAAACCCTCAACCAAATCCTGGTCGAAATGGACGGCTTTGAAAGCTCGGTCAATGTTATTGTTATGGCCGCGACCAACCGCCCGGATGTCCTCGACCCGGCGCTCCTCCGTCCGGGCCGCTTTGACCGCCGCGTTATCCTCGACCTGCCGGACATTGGCGACCGTGAGGAAATATTAAAAATCCACGCCAGAAATAAAGTCATGGAAAAAGATGTTGACCTCCGCCGTGTCGCTGAACGGACGCCCGGCTTTTCCGGCGCCGACCTCGCCAACATCTTGAACGAAGCCGCGATTCTCGCCGCCCGCCGCAACAAAAAGAAAGTCTCGCAAGTAGAGGCGCTGGAAAGCATTGAAAAAGTCATGCTCGGGCCCGAACGGAAAAGCCATATCTTATCGACTAAAGAAAAGAAAATTACCGCCTACCACGAAGCCGGTCACGCCCTCCTTTCCCACCTCCTGCCGAACGCCGACCCGGTGCATAAAGTCTCCATTATCGCTCGCGGCCGCGCCGCCGGTTATACTTTGAAGTTGCCGAACGAAGAACGGAAACTCCAGACCCGCTCCGGTTTCCTCGACGAAATCGCCGTCCTGCTCGCCGGCCATGAAACCGAAAAAGCCATTTTCGGCGAAGTCACCACCGGCGCCAGTAACGACCTGGAACGGGCAACGCAAATTTCCCGCGACCTGGTCACCCGCTACGGCATGAGCGACAAGCTCCCGCCGCGGACTTTTGGCACGCATGAAGAAATGATCTTCCTTGGCCGCGAAATCCACGAACAGCGCGACTACAGCGAAAAAGTGGCCGAAACGATTGACCAAGAAATCGCCAAAATTATCACTGACAATATCAAACGGGTGCAGGCGATCCTCCAATCCGACCGCGACTTCCTCGACGAAATCGCCCGCCGGCTGGTGGAGAAAGAAACGCTGGAAAAAGAAGAATTTGAGAGCATCTTTAAGACTGTGGCGAAGTAAGGTATAATGGGATAAGAAAATGTCCAATGACCAAGCGCCAATGACCAATGGTTGAAGCATTTTATTGGTCATTGGAGCTTGGACATTTATTTTTAAATCTTACCTCTTAAATCCTAATTCATAAATCTACCCCTATGACTCCCTACCGCCAAATTCTTAAAAACGCATGGCTAACTATCCGCAGCCGCCGCGGCCTTTGGTTTTTCGGCTTCCTCGCCACTTTTTGGGGTGTGGGCGGAGTTTACGAAATCATTCTCAACGGCTTGCGCCTGTCCACCGGCCGGGATTTTTTTCTGGTTAAGCTCTGGCAATCAATCGCCGTTACCGGCATTTCCGGCGCTGACCTCAAAGCGGCCTTTTTTGTCCGCCCGCTGACCGGCCTGACACTAATAATGATGCTTCTGATTATTGCTTTGATCGTTCTGTTCTTCTATTGGCTTTTCACCACCAGCCAGATCACGGTTCTGCGCGCCTGCGCCAAAGGCCCGGGGCGCGACAGCGCTTTAGCCGGATTCGCCGAAAGCCAAAAGTATTTCTGGCCGGTGTTTGTTTTGAATCTCGGCGGCAAAATTTTGATTTTCTTTATCTTCTTCCTGCTCAGTTACGGCGCCTTAGCCGCGGTTTTAAACGGCGGTGTGACGATTCTCGGTTTTAGCTTTTATCTTGTGACCTTTATCGTCAGCCTGCTTCTAGTTTTGACTATTTCGTTTCTGGTTCTCCTCAGCAATATCTATTTAACCGTCAAAGATTACCGGCTGAAAGACGCCGTGGCAGCCGCTTGGCGCCTACTCTTTGCCAACTGGCTGATTCTCCTGGAAGTTGCCGCCGGCTTATTCGCGCTGACGATCTTAATTACCATCGCCTTGTTTTTAGTGGTCTTAATGTTGATGGCCCCGCTCTATGTCCTGTCATACGCGTCGATTGTTCTCCAGTCGCCTTGGCTTTACTACCTGTCTTACCTGGCGGTAATTATAATAATCTTCCTCTTGGCGTTAGTTGTCACCGCCGGCCTGACCACTTTTCAGTTGGCCGTTTGGGTGGGAGTCTTTGGCAATCTGGAAAAGAACCAGCTGGAATCCAAACTGCACCGGCTGACAGCGGACAAATTGAACAACACCTAAGATCATTTTTAATCGAAAGCCGCCTGGCTAGGTGCTGGGCGGTTTTTTTGTTGTGAGAATCAAGAATTATGAATCAAGAATCAAGAGGGCATATTATCAGGTTCAACTCTAAACTACCAAATAAACTTAGTAGCCGTATACCATATACGACATACCATATACCAATGAAGGTGGTAAGTAGTTAGAATGAGAATAAAGAATTAAGAAACTAAGGAGGGCTTCTTGATTCTTGATTCATAATTCTTGATTCTCCCCCGCTTATCCCCACCACCCTTGACGCCCAAAGCCTATATGTTAAGCTAATAATATAAGTTAACTATATGACTGTTTCTACCGCCAAATTCTATTATTACCTCAATTCTGGCCCGCGGATCAGTCATTTTGTCATAGTCTAAAATAACTTAGATTATCCGGCTAATTAAACTGACCCGCGCTGGTCGGTTTTTTGTTTATTGGTAATTTTTGGCAATGAGTCATCCCCGCGTAAAAATTGTTTTGCGCCGGGTAGTTCCTTGTCAATTTAACCAGCAAAGGAGATGAGTTATGCAAAAGCAAGCGAAAACCAAAAAGAAAGGGCTAACTACCGAGAATGTTCGCCGGCTTCTCGAACGGCCGGCGCCATGGGAAAAACTTCTCCCGCCAGACGCCGAGCCTGGCTTGGAAAGTGTGCCGCCTCACCTCAGATCAAAAATAAAGGAGAAAAACCATGGCCACTGCCAAACAATCCACCATTAAATCCGCCATTGAGGAAATTGAATTGCGGCTCCGGCAACTGAAAGAAACCACTGCCAGAATGGCGGAAATCGAAGAACGGCTCAAAAATCAAGGGCAACGGTGGCTAGAAAAGGTAAAGCCCCATCTACTCGCCTCAAGTAAACCCGTCACCATACCCCACGACCTGATTTTACCCTGCGGCTGTTTTACCGGCGGCACCACCAAAGCCAAAGGACAAAAGATAACTTTGCGGGTGGAAGGCGACAACCGTTGCCTCGTCCATTCCAGCTGCGGTAAAACTATCGCCGAATCCGAGAAATGAACCCAAACAACCTATCACCAAGGAGGAAAAAACCATGATAGCCAGAAAGTACTATCGGCTAGCCCGCACTGAAGCAGTAAATCGCAACTTACCATCAATGGGCCCATAACGGGCAACAAAGGAGAAGACAATGAAAAACCTTAATCCTAATCTCGACTGGGACAGCAAAGTAGAGTTTACAATTGGCGGCAGGACATTCCTCGCCGTACCGGTCAAAAATTCATGCGAGGCGAAAGACACGTTTGAAGGCGCAGCTGATAAAGAGGATTTCGCCTTCCTCAAAAATCACCTGCAAGAATTTCCGTCTAACTTGAAGGGCTTCCGGCTTTTCACCAACCGCCGACACCTCTTGTCATTAACCTGGTTCGAATTTGACCAAAAAGGCGAATCAAACTTGGGAGAACCAGAATGGCTGGTCGGCATAGACCGCATTGACGCGATCAATCCTGAAAACGACATGGTGCTTTTCTCAAAAGAACACCTGGAAGAAGATGGACCATGCTCATCACCAACAGAATCATCAACTGAAGCAACGGCTGAAGAAAAAAACGACAAAGAGACAGCATGGCTACAAAAAGAGTTTCCCCAAGGACTAATCGGGCGGAGAATAAGAGTGACAGTCATGGCGTCGGAGCAAGAAGCAGAAAGTCAAAAATCTCTTAATCCCTTCTCCACCATGATATCGGAAAGCAAAATAGGGAGCTTTGCCCTATTTATTGCGGCCAATAACTGTGTCTCCGTGATGTTGCGTCCAGAACCAGCTATTCCTTTCGCCCATGATCAAGAAATTAAAGCATTCTCGCTGTCCTCTGACAAAGCGAAGGGAGATCGATGGCCGATAGAATCTCAGGTCTTAGTATCAAACCGGCCAACGACTTTAAATGGTTGGCTCGAATTCATCGACTGACCGCGCCACAGTCAAACAACATACACATTAGGGCTACTTCGGTAGCCCTCTTTTTTTATTTAAAGTCCTACCAGCAACTTACCCACCTTCTCCAAAAAAGCATTAAGGTGATAATGCAAAGGAAAAGGAATTATGACTGAATCATTGACGACATTAAAACCATCTTCAAATAAGGGTTCTTCCAACAAACGGCAAATATTTGCCTTTATTAAAATTATGGGCGTTGTCTTATCGTCTTGGATTACAACCAGTAAATCCTTTTTAAAATTGGGATAATTATCCAAAATTAACTTATTAGCTTCCTTGTCGGAAAGTTTATTTACTGGCTGATAAATAGGGTCAACTAAAACCCAGCCTTTTCTTTTAAATTCTGACAATCCTTCATCTTTACTGATGGGTTTGATAGCCAAAAGCTTCATAAATGACCGGAAGAGAACTTCGGAAACCTTGCCGTTTGGATCATAAAAATAACCGTGCCCGGCCGGAGGTGATTCTAAAACAAAAACCACGGCTGGCTTAGCGGGAAGATACTGGTCGCGCAATTTTATATATTCTGTTTCCATTATTGTCATTCTATCAAAAAACCACCTTTTCAGCGATTCCTAACAACCTATCAACCTATCCGCTACCCGCTATTTCTGCTATAATACCCCCATAATCACTCCCAATATGACCAACGACTCTCTCAATTCAAACACCCCCGACAGCGACCGCCTCGACATCTCCACCCCGGAAGTGGCCGCAAAACTGGATAAAAAGATGGACGAACTGCACCTCGCAGACAACGAACGGGAAGTGGAGGCCGCGGCCGCCGGCCAAGGGCTTTTGTATATCAATCTCAGCGGCCTGGCGATTTCCCCGCAGGCGATTTCTTTGATCCCGCAAGATCGCGCCCAGGAGCTCGGAACTATTTGTTTTGACCTGCAGGGCGACCAAGTCAGCCTCGGCACCGTTAACCCGCTGCAACCCGGTCTCGCTGAACTGCAAAGCGAACTGAACGCCAAAGAATATCAAATTAACCTTTATCTCATCTCGCCGCACAGCCTAGAAAAGGCCTTTTTCTTCTACAAAACCGTGCCCAAAATTAAGCCGGTGGAACGGGGCCTGAATATCAAAGCTGACGACCTCCAAAACTTCCGCAATCAGTTTGCCAACTTCGCCGAACTGGCGGAAAAAATCCGCAAAGTCTCGGTCACGGACCTGGTAACCTTCCTGGTGGCAACGGCGATTGACAGTCGCGCTTCCGACATCCACATTGAAGCCGAAGAAAGCGGTATTATGGTCCGCTACCGAATTGACGGCATTCTCCATGAAATTGTCGACCTGCCGAAAGATGTCTGGAAAAAACTCACCTCCCGTATCAAACTCCTCGCCCGGCTGAAAATCAATGTTAATGACAAACCGCAAGACGGCTCTTTCTCGATTAAACTCGTTGGCGACCAAATTGATGTCCGCGTTTCCGTGGTGCCGACCAACTACGGCGAAAGCATTGTTATCCGTTTACTCATGTCGTCCTCCAGCGCCATTCAGTTTGACGACCTCGGCCTTCGGGGTAAGGCTTACGCCGATCTGGACCGCGAGATCAAAAAACCGAACGGCATGATTATCACCACCGGCCCGACCGGGTCCGGCAAAAGCACCACGCTTTACGCGGTTTTGAATAAACTAAACAGCCCGGAAACTAAAATTATCACCCTCGAGGACCCGATTGAATACAAGCTGGCGGGCATTAACCAAAGCCAGGTCAACACCAGTGAAGACTACACTTTTGCCAAAGGCCTCCGCTCCATCCTCCGCCAAGACCCGGATATCATTATGGTCGGCGAAGTCCGCGATCTCGACACCGCCGAAACCGCCATCAACGCCGCTCTGACCGGCCATCTGGTGATTTCTACCTTGCACACCAACTCGGCGGCCGCGACCGTCCCCCGCCTTTTATCCATGAATGTCCGACCGTTTCTCCTCGCGCCTGCGCTAAACGCCATGATGGGCCAGCGGCTCGTCCGCAAAATCTGCCCCCACTGCAAAGTGGCAGCGGAAATCGACAACCGCACTATGGCCGAAGTGATCAAAACCCTCTCCACCCTCAAACCCGAGTCCGGCGAAGGCAGCACGATCAAAGATATTAATAATCTGAAGTTTTTTAAAGGCAAAGGCTGTAAAGAGTGCCAGCAACTCGGCTACTTCGGCCGGGTCGGCATTTTTGAAATCATGGGTATGACCCAGGAAATCGAAAAACTCATCCTTTCCGGACAAGTTTCCGAATACCAAATCCAGGAAATCGCGGTCAAAAACGGCATGGTGACGATGATGCAGGACGGGCTACTCAAGGCCCTGGACGGTGTGACCACGGTGGAAGAGGTGTTTAGGGTGACGAAGTAGGTCACATAACACATAACATGGAACAATAAACAAAAGACCGGCTTTTGTTATGTGTTCCATGTTATGTGTTTTTTATTTCTATCTCCCGCCCGGCGAGGGCAAAAGAAAATTTTGTTAATAAAAAAACAGCCAAGATTGGCTATTGATAATGGGTGGGCTCGGGGACACCCGTCGGTGTTGATCCCCGAGCCCTGGTCGTTACTGTTTGATATCGCTGGCGGCCAGATGTTTCTCCGGCCAAAATGCAAGGTGGAACTTTTTATCCTTAATTTTGGTTTCCAGCCCGAGCCGTTCACACGGGAGTTCCTCCGGAAATTCATCGGATTCGCGGGTAGCATCGACTGCAAAATCAAATCGGCGGCGATCGACCATCCGCCAGCCAAATTTGTTGACCTTTTGGGCCAACCATTTGAAAGTGACGATCAGCTTTCTGCCTTCAATTTGAACGCGGTCGAGCCGGCCGCAAAATTCCGCGGTGACGATTATCTCCTCGTCTTCAAGTTCAGAATCGTCAAACCCGGATTGCCGATAATACCCGGTCCGAACATACCGGTACTCCCGAACAGTCGCTTGCTGGAAAGTCCAGCCTCTCAGCTCATTCATCCAGTCATGGCACATGGTAGACTCCTTCTTGGTTGGCGCGGTTGATGAAACCACGCTAACCCTTGAAAGGAGACCTTGCGCCGAAAACGGCCCCCGAAGTTATGTGGTTTTGTTTAACGCCCCGCGTCCGAGGCTAACTTATGAATGTCAATGGACTCCTCCTTTTGATAAATGGTTAAAAAACTGCGTTCCCGAAATTAACCTTTGAAGTGCAACACTTGGCAAGGTAGAATAAGAACCTATGCCAAATACCAAGAAGAGTTACCAACACCTCAAAAAGGCCGAACGGCTGGAGATCGCCATT
>Ga0172379_10006062_pt1 | contig 16460 bp, 9 predicted proteins | sample GrowelOW334metaG_FD_119756 | JGI IMG/M metagenome (GOLD analysis project Ga0172379, IMG submission 119756) | Groundwater microbial communities from an aquifer near a municipal landfill in Southern Ontario, Canada - Groundwater well OW334 metaG | ecosystem: Environmental > Aquatic > Deep... | reverse complement strand
TATTTGACATTCCCGTTCCATTATTTGCCGCTTCGGTTGAAAAGGGACCCGTTCCTTTAGAAATTCAATTTACCAACCATTCACAAGGTGCGGATACTTATTATTGGCAATTTGGCGATGGCGGTTCTTCAACCGATATTGAACCCCAACACACGTATATAGATAGTGGGCAGTTTCAAATTCAATTGACTGCATATAGCCCCATTGGTTGTGCCGACTCTGTCTTCTCTTTAGTTAAAGGGATAATCCCGATGGTGGATGTGGCTGCTGCCGAAATCCAGACTGAACAAAGCAACGGGTTCCTCAAGGTTAGGGTCTTGATTCAAAACCTGGGTACCATTGATTTAGACGAAATGGTTGTTTCGTATAAAACAAATAATAGCCAGAAATTTCGTGAGGTAATTAACCAAACATTTCCTTCCGGAAAAAGCCTTTGGTACGAGTTTAAGACCCAGGTGGCTTTAGATGAGAATCAACCGTTGACCCATGTTTGTGTCACGCTTTCGTTGGAGACAACCGCCGATGAGTATCTTTCCAACAATGAAACCTGTAACGCTTTCGAAAATGCTTTTAAAACCCTGAATCCCTATCCAAACCCGGCTTCCGAAAAATTGGTGGTCGAATTTATCATTCCTTTTGATGCTCAGGTTTCCATACAGCTTTTTGACGGATTTGGGAAAAAGAATGAACTTTTATTTGAGGGTACCACGCAGGCAGGATTTTGCAGGAAAGTGTTCGATATCTCTGGCCTTGAAGCAGGAATATATTTCTATAAGATAACTTATGAAGGAAACACTCATGCGTACCAATTTATGGTGAAATAAATGGTTCTGATTCAATGATTTTTTACCAGAAAAAAGTGAAAAGGCGCATAGAATACTAATTTCTATGCGCCTTTTTATTTATAAGAACGTTGTCAATGATTAATCAACAAGAGTATTCCATTTGAATTTATCTTCCATTTCCCCGTATTGAATCCCTAATAGCCGTTCATACAACCGGGTTGATATGGGTCCGGCTTTCACGTCTTTGCTGAACACGTATTCTTTCCCATCATTTTGGGAATCCACAATTTTTCCGATGGGAGAAATTACGGCAGCCGTACCGCAGGCTCCACATTCGCTAAACTCCGATAATTCAGTCACAGGAATCGGGCGGCGTTCAACTTTCAGCCCCATATCCTCAGCTAAAACCATCAGGCTTTTGTTTGTGATGCTGGGCAAGATCGACGTTGATAAAGGGGTTACATACGTGTTGTTTTTAATTCCAAAAAAGTTAGCGGGGCCACATTCGTCGATGTATTTTTTTTCCTTGGCATCTAAGTAAAGGGCTGCTGAAAACCCTTCTTTATGTGCCCTCTCTCCGGAACTTAAGCTGGCGGCATAGTTTCCCCCAACTTTGTAAACACCTGTTCCAAGGGGTGCAGCACGGTCGGCATCGCGCACAATTTGAATATTCACCGGTTTGAACCCCTCTTTAAAATAAGGGCCTACCGGAACACCGAACACCATAAAAAGATATTCATTGGCAGCCTTTACCCCAACCTGAGCTCCTGTACCAATAAGCAAAGGACGCAGGTAAAAAGAGGCTCCGTGTCCATAAGGTGGAACATAATCGCGGTTGAGTTCAATAACCTTTTTGCAGGCTCCCCAGAAAATTTCTTTAGGAACCTCTGGCATCAGAATCCCCCGGGCAGAATTTACCATCCGCTGGTGGTTTTCTTCCCAACGAAAAACCCGTATTTTATTGTCTTTCCCACAAAATGCCTTGAGCCCTTCAAAAGCCTCTTGCCCATAATGTAGGCTAGTTGCGGCCATGTGCAAAGGAATATTCTCGGAGGACGATATTTCCAGTTCCCCCCATTTCCCATCTCTATAATAGCAACGGATGTTGTAATCGGTCTTACTATATCCAAAAGTTAATTTACCCCATTCGATATTTTTCATTGTTTTAGGTTTTAAAAGTTTTGCAATTGAAAAGCCATGGCAAAAATAGGCAATAATTAAAAGGTGGCAAGTAGATTCAGAATGTTAAAAAATAGAAACGCTGAAACAAAAAAACCGGCACTGCCGGTTCCGTTTATCTAAAGCCCCCATATTTAATGATGGCCCCATTCCGGTTCACCACCATAATTGGGATTTTGTCTTCATAATTGGGATTTTCATCAATAAACTTTTGATATTTTTTTACCATCATTACGATCAAGTCTGAATCAATGTTTTCAGCAAAACGGATGACTTCGTCCTGAAACTTTTTGTTCTTTTTGGCTGTTTTTATCCCATATATAATGTTTTTTTTATCAAGAGTCTTCTTGGTAAAATAGATATTGTTTGCCATATCTTTTTTCAAGTATTCTTCTTCAATGTAAGGCTTGATAATATTGATGTTACAATTATAATACTTTGAAAGATAAACCACCCAATGCAACGTTTCTTTATAATTACGGTCGCTATCCAAAGGCACTACAATTTCTTTATAATAACTATGGGCCGGTTTTTCCTGGCAAACAATAAAAGGTATATCCAACCCTCTCAACCGATTGACAATATCTTTCGGTTTAAATTGAATTTTATCGGTTACCTTATAGGTTTTACCCGAAATGACCAGGTTTGCATTTGCATCACGAATCAATTTAAAAAAATGGTTTCTTGAAAAACCTAATTCTACCGTCACAAATGGATTGATTTGATGTTGTTCCATGATCCGCTGTCCAACCACCCGCAGCTTTTCCTTTTCTTCAGTAATAATCCTTTCTTTAACTGACTTTCCAGTAAAAAATCCCGGGCTTTCAAGGAATCGGGCTAACATGATATGATTGTTTACCTCCTTGGCAATCTGAATACCATGCAACAAAGCAAGTTCGCAAGATTCTGTATAATCCCAGGGGATGATAATCATATCTTTTTGTTTTTTTGCCATAGCTTAAAATTCCATTAATGTTGTTCCTTAATTTACAAAGTTAACTATTTTCTTCAACTAACCTCCTAATTGCCTCTAATTGAATGTTTTTATTTACATCTCTAAATTTTTTGGCCGTTTCGGTAAAGTATTGATGTTTTTCAATAAAGGAAATCTGTATTTGATTCCATTTATTTATGTCGCCCTCAATAATCTTGTGTTCAGTGAGTTCCCGAAACAGGTTCCCGGAAACCGGAATAAAATCTACCCTCCCTAAATAATCCAAATCAGCATCACAGATTATTTGTTCCAATAAGTTTTTAGGACGGGGGGGAAGTTTTGTAACCATAATTAATTCGCTGATTTTCTCAATTTGCTCCCCGGTATAATCAAATTGTGGTAAAATTTCTTTTGAAAGAACAACTCCAACTTCTTCATGATCTTTGTAGGTGCGGATAAAACCAATATCGTGGAAAAGGGCGGCTGTCTTTAGCAGCAACAATTCTTCATCACTGATTTGTTCACCCCGACCAATCAATTCCACTTGAACCGTCACATCAATGGTATGTTTCAGGTTATGGTAATAAAGGTTCCGGGGAAGTTTCTCCTCAAGAATATTCATCACGTGCTCCTCCAAATCGTCGAAACGGACCAGTCCAAGCCGGATATTGAATGTTTTATTGGGTTTGATACCGATTCCATCCACCGAAAGTGCGGGCCGGAAACCCTCGATAAAATACATGTCAATTTCACCTTTGTACTTTACAGGCATCTTGCCCCGGTACTTACATAAAAAGTAATCTTTTACCAATTCATAAGTCATCCCGGTGATATTTACCTTACCGATTTCACCCGATGCTTCCATGCGGCTGGCAATATTTACGGTATCGCCCCAAATTTCGAGACGCTTTTTATTGTTGGTTGAATTGCTGAAAACCGGGCCGGTGTGGATACCCATGCGTAGATCCCATATTTTCTGATTTTTGGCTTCATACTGATCTTTGAGCATCATCATGTATTGCTGCATTTCAAAAGCCGCCAAAACTACCTCGATGGGGTTGGTCCGGTTTTTCTGTGGAATCCCTCCCGCGCAAATATAGGAATCACCAATGGTTTTTATTTTTTCGATATGGAACCGTTGAACCACCTCATCAAACTCAAAGAAGAACCGGTCCAAGTCGTCAATCAACCGATCGGCATCCTCCTGATCGGCAATTTTTGTAAATCCCAATATATTTGAAAACAAGACGGTGACCATCTTATACCTCAGCGTCTTATCCTTGGTAGTTTCTTTCAGTTTCTCAAAATCCTCTTTAGGAAGATAATTGGTAAGCAATTCCTCATATTTGGTCTTTTGTTCCGAAAGTTCTTTCGTCCGGTTGCTAATTTCTGTTTCCAGGATATATTTTTCACGCGATACCCGCAGATCTGTCCAAAAATACAATAACAACGCGGCACCGATAAACAGGAGGGAATAAAGGATCCATGCCGTCCATGTGTTAAAAATTCCGTAAGGGGCATTTATTTTTATGACTTCGGAATATAAGTTCCCAGCCCTGGATTGTGCTTCGGCAGTCAATGATACTTCTGGCCCTTTGATATTGTGCAGTTCTTTAATCGGGTACAATGTCCACACGGCAGATTCCGGTTTATCGTCTAAATAAAAACGATACCGGTAAAGGTTGTATTCTTTTATGTAAGCAGAATCTATTTGTACAAAAAGAGCCTGATTTAATACGTTATTGTTCAAAGTAATTGACCGGGTTCCGTTGTCTTTTTGCTTCTCAGGCACGATAACAGTGGTGTCGTCGAACGTTACTGTTCCAATCAGCGAAGAATGCTGTGCAACAAGGGCAAATGGATGTCCTATTGCAAAAAGTAAAATGGCAGCCATCAAAAAACGATGGAGCCCTTTTTTGGGAGAAATTTTTCGCAGAAACATTTTCATTTAACCTAATTTGGAATGAATATACTAGCATTATTTTGAATTATCAAATTAATTCCTTTATAGACCTGTTTGTTCAAGCCAACAGCACTTTTTTTTTGACTAAAAACGAGAAAGCCGCATTTAACGCGGCTTTCTCGTCCTGATTTGTAAGTGTATATTGTAAATGTTCAAGTTTGATCGTCCCCCCGAAAACGGAGAAACTCTAAATTAGTCATCCGATAAATTCATAATTAATCGGTTACCAGACTTATTTGCTTGTGTTTTTTGCAACAACATTTATCGGATGACTTTTCCGGGGGAAAACCCCATGTTTAGAAATTTAAGGATACTCCCATGCAATAGGGATAAAGTTCCGGCCCTTGATTCTCTTTGAAAAGCGGAGTCAGGTTGTAAGTAGCATAGATACCAAAATCGCCATATCCGGCACGGGCTGTTAAGTTAGCCGCAAAATGAGATATATAAAAATCGCTATGATTTTTAGTTTTATTATCCGATTCGGTAATGGTTTTAGTATGTGCTCCTAATTTTAAAGAGCCCTCAACACCGGCTGCCAAATACAGCTCCTTTGATTGAATGGGAATTTGAACTTCCAACAACAACGGAATAGTCAAGTAAGAGATTGTTAATTTGCTTTTTGAATAATTCTGACTCGAATCATACTTATATTCTAAAGAATCCGCTCCTTTTATTAATATTAAATTGGTATTTGAGAATTTGTAATTATTCCATCGGATACCAACTCCTGTAACCAAACCCACGCGGTGTTTGATCAAGTTAATTCCTAAATCGGCTACATTTAAATCTACCTGGTACGAAATGTTGGTATTTAAGTCCATATATCTATAATCCGATGGAAGTGACATGGAATAATCAGCAGCGGCATAATTATTTAACCCCATAGCAAAACCGGCCCAATGGGGTTCAAAACCATCTTTTTTTGATTTTTTGTGTTTGTTTTTGTATTTATCTCCAAAATCTTCGCCTTTCCAATCCCAGGAATCATCATCGCTTTCGTTTTCCCATTCTTCTTTATCTATCACAATATCTTTTCCATCTTCCATTACCGATATTTTCATTTTACCAATCCGGATAGTGGTGGTGTCGGTAGCCGATTTTCTGGGACTTAACGAATCCAATTCGGATTCAATGTCGGCAAAATCTGCGGGATCGGTTACCTGGCTGCTTGTGTCAATTTTTGCCCCTCCCTCAGGGATGGTGTCATTGACTTGCCAATTAGTTGCAAAAACAGATGCACTTGAAATGTTTAAAGATATAATTGACATAATGATTATTAACAATTTGTTATTCATAGTTGTAAGAATTAGTTAGTCATTTGTTTTTTTTGATTCAACTTGTGTGGTAAAAGCAAAATATTTGCTGTTAAAAGCAATTTTGGTTTTATCATCGTTGGCTGCTTTTTCAACGGTAAGTTCCGTATTTGTTAATTTTGTTATTCCTTTTATCCCTGCCTGTGTTAGATTCCATAACAGACTTTTTTTCGAATCATCTTCGGAAGGAACAACCTCCAGATTTGCAGAATGTAAATCATCCTTCATTGTGTTACTAGTGTTTATGGCCAATTGCAAGTTCCTGCTTTCGGCCATCAATTCTTTACAGGAATGGCATTCAAGTTCAGAGACTTCGATGGGTTTCACGCGGGTTAATCCCTCTGACGCCATTTGTTTTTCTAACATTTTTGGAGTTGAAACAACATTCACTTTCTGATACCCAAATGGGTCCGCCAGAAGGGGGTTTTTCATTTGGTTTTTAACTTCCGCAGATTCCTTGTCTGTTGACAAAGCGTTGACGTTTATTGTTTCAGTTGGCTGCTGAATACTTGTGGCTACCGTCGTTGTGGAAGTATCAATTTGGCTGGTATAAAAAAGCATGGCCCCAAAGACTAATACAGCGGCTGCGGAAGATGTAAAGGTTAGGGCCTTTTTTGTTCTGTTCGTGAGCAACGTAAATCGCTTGAGTTGTCTTTTTTGTGGATAAAAAATAGAGACCTCTGGAACCAACCGGGTTTTATAAAACAAATCCAAAACCCGTTTTTGTTCCGGGTGTTCTATCAAATATCCATTTAGGGCAATCAACCCCTTTTGATCGAGCCACCCCTCCATACTAGCCACACAATACGACTCAAAATTGGAATCGGTCACTTCATGCTCTTGAAGGTCGCGTGTCAGAAACAATTTCTCGTTAAAGGCCTCTGTGGTTGGTTCAAGGATGGTTTTCTTAAAAAACTCTAGTTCTTTTGTCTTGGCTGCATCAGTTCGGACTGAATCCAGAAAAAGAGAAATTTCTGAATCCGGCATGAACTGTTCCACATAGGCGACACATTTTTGTTGAAACAATTCGGAATGTGCTTCCATGTGTGAGAACGGAATTTTTTTTAAATCCGATTTGGTAGGGAATAAAATGTGCGGTTCTTCAACTGTGGCCTCCCGGTAAGCCTCGAATTCTTCGCGGATATCGGGATTAGCTGCAAGGAAATGCTCCATTTCCCTTACCTCCGAAGCAGGTAAAGTTCCATCGGCATAATCAACCAAAAAAGATTCGTAATTGTTTCTAGTAATCATCATGCAATTGATTCATAAATGGTTTTAAGCTGTTTAAATTACAGCATCCACACTTCCTATGTATTCTTTTAAAAACACCCGGGCCCTGAAAATGTAAACTTTTACCTGCGCTTCACTCAGCCCTGTAATTTCTCCTATCTCTTGGTATGAGTACCCTTCATAGTCGCGGAGCATGATTAAGGAACGTTGCGTTTCGTTCAGTTTACTCAATGCCTCGTTGAGTATCTCACTCAAGTCGGAGTATTGTTTGCTGTGGGAATATTTGTCTTCTCGCACATTTTCGAAATCGGTCATCCGTTTTTCTTTGCGGATAAGGTCAATCATCGTGTGATAGGCGGCAGTAAAGATGTAACTCTTTACTTTCAGGAAATTCACATTTCCGGCATTTACCCACAGCTTTTCAAATGTATCCTGAACAATGTCTTTTGCTTTTTCTGAATCTTTAATGTTTTTCAGAATAAACCGGTACACACCATCGGAATACAAATCGACCGCCTTGTTGTAATCTTCTATGTTCATTTTTTTAATGGCTTCCCACAAGTGACGGAAAGCTCTTTTTTTTGTTACACGGCAATTGTTTTTTTATTTTTCCCCTCCAATAAACATCGCAATTTAAGGTGCTTTTTTTAAGTTGAACGATGCTGCCGGAAAGAAGTATTGTTGGAAGCAAAACTTGCCGGACTAACTGATTTAGTTTGGGTTAACTCCGATAAAGAAATTGCTTGCAGAAATCATCTGTACAACAGCAAATTTTGATTCGATGGCTTTTCGTTAAGAGGAGGTTTATAAGTGTCAATTAATATTTACCTCAATGTACCCAGAAAAAATGCAAAGGACCGCAGAACAGTGAATGGTTAAATGGCCACAGGGTATCAAGGTTGAATAATTGGAAGAATAGAAAATGTGCTAATTTGCTCATTAACTAATTGGCTAATTGTCTTTGGTCTCTAAATCTCAAGTCTCATATCTCTTGTCTTGTCTAAAAAACTACCGATCTTTTTTAATTGATATTGATTCCTAAAACCAAAACATCGTCCACCTGGGTGTGGTTTCCCTTCCACTGGTAGAACTGGTTTTCGATAATCTGCTTTTGAGCTTGTGAAGGTTTATTGGCACATTCTTTTATGATGTTCCGGAATTTTAAACCCTTCATTTTTGAACCGTTTGCTCCTCCAAATTGGTCGTAATATCCATCGGTGTACATAAAAATCTGGTCATTGGGTTGAAGGTTCAGGTTGGTGGATGAAAAGGGGCGATCTTCGTTATCGAAAAAGCCTACAGGCATACGGTCAGGTTTTAATTCAATAAGGTCGGCATTTCGAAGAATCATGATGGGATTCATGGCTCCGGCATATTCCAAAAGGTTGTTTTTTAGGTCAATGGAGATGATGGACATATCTAATCCGTCGCTGGCAATATGCTCGCCTTCGCTTTGGTGCAAATGATCAATAATGTTCATCCTTAACCGGTTAAGGATGATGGATGGCGAAACAAATCCCTTTTCATTCACAATTTTATTCAAAAACGAGATGCCGATTAAGCTCATAAATGCCCCGGGAACCCCGTGCCCTGTGGAATCGGCACAAGCAACTATTAACCGATCGAAGCGGTAGGTAATCCAATAAAAATCGCCGCTTACAATTGATTTGGGCAAATGGAAACAGAAACTATCTGGAAAATGTTTGGTTAGGGTGTTAAATGGAGTCATCATGGCCTCCTGAATGCGCTTGGCGTAATAAATGCTCGAAGTGATGTCGTGGTTTTTCGAAATTATCTCGTTTTCTGCTTCCTTAATCCTGGTGATGTCCGATTCAATAGCAATCATCCGGTCAATACGGCCATTGGCATCAAGAATGGGGGTTAAGGTAGTTTGCACCCAAATTTCCTGACCCCATTTGGTTTTATTCAAGGCTTCGTACGTAATGGGTTTTTTGTCGCCATACCAAACACTTACCAATTCCCGGATGTCAATGTTGGCATGGTCGCCCACTAAATCGATGTTTTCAATTCTTTGCAAATCGTCAAGGGTATATCCGTGCATCTTCACGTACCCTTCGTTCACCCATAGAATCCGGCCAACTTCATTCATCACTTTTATCCCGTTGTCGGTTTCGCGTGCAACGATAGAAAGTTTTTCAAGTTCGCGGTTTATTTCCATCAGGTATTGCTGCTGCACTTCAATCTCTTCTTTTTGCTGGGCAATCTGGTTGTTTCGTATTTCGAGTTTTCGCTGATGCCTCCGTTTTTGATAAATCAAAGTCAACAAACCAAAGGTTAACAGGCTTATCAGCAAAAGGATAATTCCTATAAATACAATGATGGACTTTTGTTTTTCCAACAACATTTTGTTGCTTAAAAGGACCTTGTTCTGCTCGTTTCTTTCTTTGGTCAACGAATGGATGACGGTTTCCTGCTTCATTTTTTCAAGATCGAACTGAAGGAGTTTTAGTTCAACCGAATTCGTTAAATATTGCTGAATATCTGCCATCTGGTTTGCAGCCACCAAGGCATCGGTGGATTGTTTGTAATCGCCCAGCGCATAGCAAACATCCGATAAATTACGATAAGCCAAAAGCACCTCATTTTGGTCATTGATTGTTTTGCTGTAACCTATCGCTTTTTTCGCGTAAAATAAAGCGCTGTCGTTTTTTTGAAAAGCCAAATAATATTTTGATAACTGGAGATTGGTAATAAAGTAAAGATAACTGTCGGCCAATAATTTATCGGCTTCATTGGCCTTCCAAAGAGTAGGTAATACCAACGGATGTTGTTTGGTAAGCAGGTAATATTCGGCCAAACTATTCAACGACAGACATTGCCCAAAAGCATCACCAACTTTTTGAAAATTATTCAGCGAAGCCGTCAAAAACAGATCCGCCTCTTTATATTTATGCGTTTGTAAATACAGTTTCCCAAGTAACAGTGCCATTTCTGCTTCCCCTTTCAGGTAATTTTTGTTTTCGTGAAGCGAGAGGGCCTGCTTAAAATAATATTCGGCTCTATCTTCGTTCTTTTGTTTCAGATAAATTTGTCCGATCAAAGAATAGGCAAGAGCTACGGACTTTGATGCCGTATCGGTTTTAGAATGCTCCAGCACTTTATACAAAGAAATCATGGAGGGCAAAAAATTGTCCTGTTTGAATTCCAACAGACCCTCGTATGCATCATGTTTCGTCTTCAGATGTTGCAGGTTCACATCTTTCAGTTTGGTTTCGGCGGTAGCAAGGCGGGTTTTGGCCGCTTCAAAGTTCGAAAGGTAGAGGTAACAGTAAGCTTCTGCCAAATTTATTTCAGTCTCCAGTTCATCGTACCCAAGATGGTACACCTGGATTTTTGATTGCCTCAAATACTCCAAAGCCTCTAAGTAAAGCCTTTTTTCGATAAATACTTTTGAAAGCAGAAAATAGGACAACGCCTTTTCTTCGTTAGTGGCGGCAAACAACAGGCTTTGGTCAAAAAATTGTTTTGATTTGTTGAATTGACTGGCTACAAAAAAATACCCGCCCAATAAAAACGAACTCTTATATATGGTCTCTTTTTGAGCATTTTCCCGGGCCCAGTCCAATTGTCTTGCGTGATGGCGGTAAAATTGGAGTCTTGTTTAAACAGGATTTGCCCCGACAGAAAATCTTCTGCCTGTGTGTATGCAAAAGGCATCTTCGACATCATTGAAAGTATGCTGTCGTTCAATTGATCGTACGTAGTGGCTTTGCTGTTTTTCAAAAAAATGAAAACGGAAGCAAAAAGAAGTAAACAATAAAATCTCAAAACACCCTATTTAGAACGCCAAAATAAAGAAATTTTTTAAATATTTGTTGTCTTATTTTGTTTTTACGGTTCCTCTGGAATTTAAATGTTTTTATTATTGCCGAATTTCTAAGAACGAGAAATGGAGTTGTAGTAGAGATGTCGTAAAGATTACACAGGTATCCGAACTTTACATGGATTATTTAAATTCGTTTAAAAACAGGCACATAAAAAAACGCCAAGCACAATATGCTTGACGTTTTTTTATTGAGATTATTTTAACCCCAATCTCTTTTTAATCTCTTTTGGCACAGCATCTTTATGAACCCCAAAACTTAATGTTTTATATTTTACAAATGCTTCGGAAGCATAAAAATAACCGCCAAGGTTGTTATAATCGGTTCCCCAGGAATTTTTAATATAAAAATAGTTGGTGCCATTTTGATCCACTGCTTTTCCGGTCATCACCATGCCATGGTCGTCGGTGGTTTGGTAATTATCAAACGCCTGTTGGCGCATTTCCTGAGTGATTTTTTTTTCGGGCATGGGCTTTTCGAAACTGTAAAGCATTTTTTCAAGTTCCTTTTTGTCCATGGCTTCCCACTTTAACCGCTCTTCGCCCGACATTTCGGCAATCTCTTCCTCAGGTACCACAGCCACCCCATTTTTGGACGAGAACCCCTTTTCGCTGATGTCGCTGGCCCAAACTATAGAATACCCCTGGTCGATGGAATAATTGAAAATTTGCAACATCTCATCCATGGGGACATTCCAATAGGGACTCCAGGTCCAGTTATCGGGAACTTCGAGCACAAACGGCTGATAAAAGGAATGGTGAGTAAAAGAGGTGAAAAACAGGTAATCGCCGGGGTTGATTCCTACCACCTGATCGGCAAACGAACGGGGTGTATATTCTTTTCCTTCCCAGGTAAATTTTTCGGGAACCGGGCCAAAATAAGCATCCAAAATTCCTTTAAAACCTTTGAACCACGCGGTTGATAAGGAAGTGTTCTTATTTGCAATGACTCCATCCAGGTAATTTTTTAACACCTCTTCAATTTCGCCATGGGTATGAACAGTAGTCCCATAGTTTAACCCTTGGTAAACTTCTTCGGGAACCATCCCAAAATTACGATATACATTGAACACATCGTTCACAGCTCCACCACCTCCAAAATTGTATTCTCCGTGCATACGGACGTAATTCCATGCTTTTTCTTCAAACGAAAGGCGGACTACAAATAGTTCGGAAAGATCAACGGCTTCTCTCCCCATGCGGATCATTTCAGCTTCCACCAAGCCCATAGAAGAATAGCTCCAGCAGGTCCCTGCTCTCTGCTGATTATCAACGGCACTACTCCTCACCTCTTTTACCATGGTAAATTTGTAACCCTCCGGTTCGCCGGTTTTTCCCTCTTGCGACCAGACACCCAATCCAGGCCACAAAGCTATCATCGAAAATAAAACTACGTGTTTTCTCATTTTTAATGTTTTTTAAGAACTAGACTTTAGTAGGTAAAAATAGAAAAAAGTAACAGGGTTGTGTTTAAATTGTTGCGAAGCATAAATACCTCAAGGGCTACCTTTGAACGCACTCCGAAAAAACAGAGAAACGCTAAATTCGCCACCCGGTGAATTCATATCTACTGGTTACCCTATGGTACCTGCTTATAATTTTAGCTAAAACATTTATTGAATAACTTTTATATTTAAAATAAAAAAGCCCCATATTTGGAGCCTTTGAAAGATTATCTGTGGTAGCCCCACCGCGACTCGAACGCGAATTTGAAGTTTAGGAAACTTCCGTTCTATCCCTTGAACTATGAGGCCGGGGAATTTGGCGCAAAAGTAACGAATAAATCCTAATACTCAAACATTCCATTTCCTTTTAATCGGGTTCTGCATCGATAGTTCCCTTAAATACGCTAGCCCCAGTGTGGCTGTGTTGAATATGAGGGTATTAAATCATTTCTTCTTCATCCAATTTAGAGAAGGCGCGGCGCGGTTAATTACCCCATTTTCCTGACCATTAATATTTCAGGAATTAGCATAACAAAACAGTCCCCAACCCATTTTAACGGGGGCTGCCTATAAGCAGAAATCGATCAGCAATTTTTAGTAACCCCCCTTTCTGGGAAGCTTCTAACTTCAAATTGGGGTTAATAATCAAATAAATGTTTTAATTCCCCTGATTTTTCTGTAAACTTGTATCAAGCAACATTTAATTGAAAAATAAAAAGACATGAGAAAAATTAGTGCTCTATTTTTGATCCCGGTTTTCATTTCAACCTTTTTGTTTTCGCAAGAGAATCCAAAAATTGATAAAAAAACCTTTTTTTCAAGTACATTAGGAATAGAAAAAGCAAAAAAGGATTTTAAAATTGCCGAGCGGCATTATGCAAACGGCATCGGTACTTATGATGAAGCACTGAAACATTATTTGAAATTGTATGGTTACAATTCAAATTCACCTGCTTTGAATTACAAAATAGGGGTTTGTTATTTGTTCACATCAAATAAAAAAGCTTCGTTGACTTACTTTTTGAATAGTCCGCCCGAAATTGCCAAAGATTACTATTTGTTACTGGGGCGGTCGTATCAAACAAATTTAAAGTACGATGAAGCAAAAGAGGCTTACGCCAAATACAATACCTCGTTATCGCGTTGGAAACGGTTCGATTTCCGGAAAGATTATAACCAGTTGGTAAGCGAGTGCGATGCTTCGCAGGAAATTATGAAAGAGGATTCGTTGCCGGTATTTATAATAAATTTAGGGCCTGTGGTCAATTCCTATTACGATGACTATGGCGCCTATTTGCCTGCTAGCGATTCGAACATTTACCTTACCTCGAAAAGGCCAGAGGTGGAACCCCGTAAAAAAGTCTCCCGTTTTAAATTTAAAGAACAGCTCTTGGTCTCAAATAACTGTATTCACCAACCCAGCAACTATGCTATACCAATACCCAAACTTGATTTTTCGAATAACACCAGTTTGGCAGGAGTAGATCAAAATAAAAAACAGATTTATTTCTACAAAGGAGGTGCCGATTGGGGGCGGCTATTTGCAGCTACTTTTAATGGTAAAAAATGGAAAGCCAAAGAGTTAAAGGGAAAAATCAACCACATTGCTTATAAAGAAACCTCCATATCAATAGCCGATGACGGAACCACCTATTTTGTAACCAATCGGAGGGGTGGAGAAGGCGGGAAAGATATTTGGGTGTGCCAGCAAAAGCGGGAATTCAAATTTTCCAAACCAAAGAATCTGGGAAAAACAATTAACACGGCTTTCGATGAAGAAGGTGTATTTATTTCGCGCGATGGAAAAACGCTTTATTTTTCGTCGAAAGGGCGCAAAGGAATGGGCGGTTTTGATGTATATAAAACAGAAAAGAAAACCGATGGTAACTGGTCCGAACCAAAAAACATGGGCTATCCCATTAACAGTATGGCCGATGAACTATTTTACCATCCTACGGCAGATACCATGGTGGCACTTATTTCTACCATCCGCGATAACAGTTATGGTGGGCTCGATATTTACAAAATACAGTTCGACCCTCGGATTCCATTCAAATTAATCGGGTCGGTTACCGATGTTGAAAACGGAACAACGCTTCCGGCCATAGTTACCATTTATGAGGGAAAATTACAGATGCCGATTAAAACCGCCACCGTGGATAGTTTGGCCGGGATTTATATGCACAATTTTGAGGATAGCGGACGTTATGTCATTCAGGTTGATTATGAAGGATACAAATCGGTGACCGAGGAAATTGCTTGTCCCGAAACAAAATTTGCAACCATTGTCCAGGATTTTAAATTAGAAAAACTGAAACACCCGTTTACACTTATTGGCAAGGTTAGCGATATCGACAATGAAAACCCTCTGCTGGCCTCGTTAACTTTCAAACAGGTGGGCGTTGATTCCATTATGGGCCGGGTAGTAACAATTGACTCCACCGGAAAATACTCCATTACCTTTGACGATAAATACGACATGATTTTGGATGTGGCCTCCGAAGGATATTTTAGTGCCCAGGAACCCATCAATGCTACCAACGAGATGAACCCCATCATTTCAAAAAACATTCAGCTTAAAAAGAGCAAAATAGACTATACCCTTACAGGAAGAGTTACCCAGGAAAATGGACAAGACCCAGTTCACGCGGCATTGAGCTTTTACCGTCCTGGCGAAACGGAACCTTTTACCATTGTGGTTTCCGACAGCACCGAGGGAAAATACCAGTCCATTGTAGATCAGCCTGGCCCCTTTTTGATAGAAGTTGAAGCTCCCGGGTATTTCTTCTTAAATGAAACGTTTCAGTTTAATGATGGACAAACTTTTGTTGCCAAGAACTTTGTGCTGAAAAAGATGGAAACCGGGGTTAAAATAGTAATTGAAAACATCCTGTTCAACAGTGGAAAAGCCACCCTTGTGGCCTCATCTTTCCCAGAATTGGATAAGCTGGCAAATTTGTTGCTTACCAATCCAAAAGTCAGGATAGAGGTTTCAGGGCACACCGATAACGTGGGTTCAGCATCGGTAAATAAAAAAATATCTAAAGAACGGGCCTTAACCGTCCGAAATTATCTTATATCAAGAGGCGTGGAAGAAGACCGGGTAGAATACCAGGGTTATGGCTTTGATCAACCCATTGCCTCCAACGATACCCCCGAAGGAAAAGCCCAAAACCGAAGAGTGGAAATTAAAATATTACAATAAAACGAAAAACTATGAAAAGAATAATTCAGGCCGTTGTACTTATCATCTTTTTTGCCGGGCTACAAGCCTGTTTAAAAGATGAAATAGTGATTAAAGATCCCATGAAATTTACAAGACCGTTAAATCTTGCTGCCCCAATAGCCAAAATACAGGTAAGTGCGCAAGATTTGCTGGAAAAGATAGATACCTCCTCGTTTTTTTTCATAGATAACGATGGGCTTATTCATTTTCAGATAGATACTTCTTTTTCAGCAGAATGGACCGATTTAATTGAGTTTGATGATATGTCGCTCACACAGAGTTACGATATCAACCCAAATAAAAAAGTTGTGAAAGAATTTACCGATACCATTGTTATCAACCTTGATCGGTCGCAAAGGTTCGACAGTCTTTTCCTGAATAACGCGTTGCTCGATTTATCGGTAACCACACCAAACGGATTGACGGGTAATTATTCTATCAGCTTTCCTGAATTGTTCGATGATGCAGGACAAATGGTCGTTTTTAATGGGTCTCTGGGAACACCGGCAACGGAAAGCATTGATTTAAAAAACGGAAAAAT
>Ga0172379_10006061_pt1 | contig 16464 bp, 21 predicted proteins | sample GrowelOW334metaG_FD_119756 | JGI IMG/M metagenome (GOLD analysis project Ga0172379, IMG submission 119756) | Groundwater microbial communities from an aquifer near a municipal landfill in Southern Ontario, Canada - Groundwater well OW334 metaG | ecosystem: Environmental > Aquatic > Deep... | reverse complement strand
TCGAGGCTTCCCGTATCGTGCGTATGGCTAGCTGATTCTGTCCCAGTATTTCCACTGAACGTATGTGTATGCGCTGGAAGTTCCGTAGCTGTAAGTGTTACTGTTTCAGCTCCACCGGTTTCTTCTACCGTATCGAATTTAGTATCTCCAGAATCTAAACCGACAAGCATTCTTCCGGCTGCTATTGATGACCACGTTCCAAATCCCAAAAGTACCGATGGGTCAGTGGCTACTACCGAAGTGAATACTGAACCAATCGGCCAGCAGGCTCCGATAGAGGCGGCATCGGTAGCTGATCCAGGTACTCCGAGATTAGTTATCTGATTGCCGCCCATACTTAAATCGGCAGCCATAGCGACGGTACCGTCTTTACGTATTGATTGTGTATCAGTCTCATTGTGAGCCGTTTCGATCGCCGACAAATCCGCCTTGAGTGTGGTTACTGACGGCTTAGAGCTTGAGCTATATGTGGAATCCGGGAAGGCTAGAGTCACTTGTGACATATTATTTAAAATTACGATTAGTTAAGAACCGATACGCTTGCGACAGAATCTCGACATCGACAACTGACGACCAAGAAATCTTGAACTGTATTCCATACGGCGCAGTACCGGTCGATTCAAGGTCTTTGAATTGGCGTATTTCAGCCTCATTTGAGAATGAATACCCTTCAGAAAAACCGCCTGATTCGCCGTTGTCATACAACCAGTCAATGTCCGCTGCTTCAGTGAGGATATTACTGTCAACCCACGACTCGTACTGATCGAATCGATACGATATGGTTATTTCTTGATCGAGCGAACTCTTCAAGTCGATAAAATACTTTGTATATCGCTTCAAAAAGTATGGGTTTGACTCCATAAAAAACTTCGTCACGAAAAAGCACGGCTGTGTTACACCGTTCAGTCCTTGCGTGACCGACGTATCGTGCCGGTCATTGATATAGGCGAACGTGTCGGGAACCGCCGCGGGACTACCGACAGCAGATGTACGTCCATCACCGAAATACAATCGAGTACGACGTACATTCGATACTTCCCTATCTTCTTTGATGTAACACCCGATGTACCGCTGGTTTTTCGTGATGGTATACGGTGCGTCCGGATTACCGGTCGGGAGTGTCCTATCGACTACATATTCATAAGAATTGTAAGCATCCGTACTTGAAGGCACTGAAAGATGATATTTTCCATTGAAATACACACCACGCATCAAATACGGATACGATACGGCGATAGGCGTGATATGATTGGTTATTTTATGCGGTACGCCTCCTTGCAATTCATAGATAGAACCGTCTGGACCCGCCCACATAACCGAGTTTTCTGTTACGACAGCGGTGCGTCCGACGCACGGTGCTTCGCCAACAGGTTCGGTTGACACGGTATCGAGTGAAATATCAGAAATGGAATAAAAACGAGACGTTTTGAACAAAACCATACCGCCGTTTGGCAATAATACGGCGTCTTCGATGTTTTGACCGTCATTTTTACCAAAAAACTGATACGATGAAGCACCTACAGTAAGCGGGTCATTGATATCCGACCAATCGACACGGGAAGGAAGCGTTGGCTGTGCTAGAAAAAGTATTCGGTTGAGTCCGTTATTGAAAAGTATCTTGGCTTTCGGAAGTGTTGCACGCTCCGTCCAGGTTATTCCGTCCGTCGAACTTAGCACTGATGTCGTACCATTGCTCCAAAGGACGATATCATTGAGCATCTCAAATGAACACGGTATTTCTGCCAAAACTATCGTAGCGGCAGGGCTTCCGGTACTCGGTAATGTGCAAGCTGTCCACGTTCCCGATCCGTTATCATATTCAAGAATAGCGCCGCGCTGTCTTATGAGTCTATTGGTGCCACCAGAAAACTTAGCGTGAAAACCGCCGTAAAATGGCCCTGTATTTCCGCCGTAATCGACATAGCCTGCCGCCGAACGTATCGACCGCGTATCAACCTCGACATTCTCAAGGTCGGCCATATCGGTATCGGCAATCTCACCGGCGTCGTATCGGTTGTTTAAACCTGTTCGCAAGTGAGGGATATTTCGTATTTGATATGAGGATTGGAATGCCATAATGAAAATATTACCTTCCGAATAATCGTGGGCGAATCACTCGTTTTTTGACTGAAAGCTCTCGAATCATATCGCCCAATGCGCCTTCGATCCGTCCCTGTCCCCAGAAGGAACCCTTGAATTGTTTGAGGTACTCATCCGCGTCCGGCGTCCCTTCGTAACTCTTGAACCGTCCTATGGCGCCTAAAATAAGCACACGCGTAAACCGATCAGGAATAACCGAAACATTGGCTCCGGTGAGTTCATCCTGTACTTCGGTACCGACAACTTTCACCGTTCCGGCTGATGAAGGAATCACGTCAAAATACACGAGATTACCCTTGAGGTAGTATTGCGATGGCTCGCTGGTTGAAGAATTGACATATCGGTCGTAGTATTCGTCTTCACTGATAAGCGTCAACTCCTTGAAATTCGTATCGGTAGCGGAATGCCACAAAACTTTCTCAAAATTTGAGTAGGTATTGACCGGTGTGACGTATCGGTTCGATATTGAAGCGGTAACATCTTCTTCAGTGAGTCCGATAAGATTCTTCGCCGTGTGAAGCAAAATCTCTTGATAAGTATCAGACAATGCGCGATCAATGACGTTTTGCGCTCTTGCAGCCGCGTCACCTACCTCGTTTTGTACCATTGTTCTATATGTGGATATTGTTGCCATAGTTATAGGTGATAATTAACGTACCTACCTCTTGCCGCGTCTAAGCCCGCTTCTCTTTGCATTTGATTGAGGTCTTGTTTTATCCGTTGAGCTGTTTTTTCGTCCGTCTCAAACAGAGGCGCATTGCATCTCGGGCATCGTCCCTTGTTTTTATCAGTAAAATGACACCCTTTTTTGCAGTAGTAGACCATAATTTTATGCTTAGTAGAGGATGGGGCTAGCACCCACCCTCTCAAAGACTATAATTAGTCGTTTACGGTTCGGATAACAACACCGTGGTCTGCGCGAAGTGTCTTAACACCCCAAGCAGCACGAACTGAACCCAAATCACTCATCGTATCCTCATCCCAAGACATAGACACAGTAGGAGTTTCAACCATAGCAAGACCAAAAGCGTCCTTATGGAAGTACATATTGGCGTATCCTGTTTCTGCTGGAGAACCGGTAGAAAGAGTAGCGACATTGGAAGACTGGTACACATTCGATCCGAGGATTGATCCAATAACACCGTTTTCAAGTGGCTTACCATTGCGGAAGTCGAATGAAGTGAAGTAGTTGCCAGAGATACCAAGCAACTCTCCGTATGCGGTAGGATGGAATACCCAAGCGCGATCACCTGTCGGTACATTGCTTGAGTTAAGAGTCGTGTACGCGCTGATGATATGAGCAAGAGTCAAATCACCTGTCTGATCAGCTGCTGCTGGCGTGTTGATGTCGGTAGCGGTCAAATCAGACTGCAAAGCCAAAAGCGTCGAGTCGATTTTCGTAGCGATAGCGATACCGGCTGCTGCCATACGATCGGCTTTGATGTCATATTTTGCCAGAGCGTTCGTAGTCCACTGCACCATTACTGGAGAGAAGTAGAACTGATCGACTGTCAAATCAACAACACCGGTAGTATTAGCTGCCAAGTTGTCGCTCAATCGCTTTCCGTCAGTGTATGCGGTTGCTGTGTGAGCTGCCGTCACTGGGAAGTGGACAATATCACCACCTCCTGCGAGGTCTGCGGATCGGTCGGTGACAAGGTTCCTCATCACGAGGTTTGCTTGTCGGAACTTGATAACGAGATCGGACCACATCTCCGGAATCTCATTAGCATTGGTTGTGGGGGTGTTTAGCCCTGTTACACTTGCCATAGAATTTTAAGAGGCATAGCTCTATCCAAGGCGTTCGATTTGTCGTCTGTACGCTTCCATTTGAGCGGAATCAGCATTTGCGTTCCGTCCTTCAAGAGCATCTTTAATAACATTCTCTCGCGTGATAGTGCTATTACCTTTTGGGGTAATTTGTTTAAGTGGCACTTCAGGCGCTGCTTTAACGGATTCCTTGCTCATTCGGTCAAAAAAGTCAGACTTTATCTCCTTAATGGCCTCCTTAGCGGTCAGCCGTGGATTGTCTGTCATTTTCTCTTCGATGAGGTCAAGATTTTCCTTGACGAATGGATCGGTTTGAACCAGATACAAGATATCGACTTTCGCCTTTGTCATTGAATCCTGCGGTTCATCGTCTTCATCGTCTTCAGCACCTCGGCGTGATTCTACTTCCGCTAAACGCGCTTCGAGTTCGGCAATCTTAGTATCTTTAGCACGCTTCTCTTCGCGTTCTCGCTTCATAGCATCTCGCACGCTTTCGTACACCTTTCGGTCTACCTTCGTATCCGGAGTTTTTTCGTCTTCTCTGACAACGGTACTGTTCTCGTCTTGCTCTTGGACAGGAGCGACCTGAGCGGTCTCGTTAACGTCCTTGTTTTCTACATTGCTCATATTTTACGCTTGATTTTAACGTCTTTGGCTTGACATTTAATGAGTTACCTCGAAGGCTGGAAACCTCCAGCCCTCCGGGCAATCCACTCTGCTTTTTCCTTAGCTGCCTTTTCATTGATGACAAATCGGTCGTCTAAAGCCTTTCCGTATCGAGTTTTAACAACCATAGGGCTTTTACGCTCTTTCTTTTCGAAAAACTCCCTAATATATTGTTCACTTATTCCGCTCATCTATTTTCAATAATTCCCATTTAATGTCTTTGATAGCCTTGATGCGCATCGCCGTGCCATATGCTTCCTCGAATTCTCTTTTTTCAACCTGTTCCAGCATTTTTGAGAGAAGCGATTCTTCGCCTAAATTACTGTCCAAGTATTGGGTGTATTTATTCATATTATTGTTGCATTGGTGGTTGACCTTGCGGTTGCTGTTGCGGATTCATCTGTCCCTGTATCCGTTGTCCGACGCCTTGCTCCATTGCGACATTGACCGGACTCATCCCACCACCTATAGCCGCCACGTGAGCGTTAAGGTGTGATGTGAGGAGTACCATCTGCTCAGGAGTATATGGAATAGGGTTGCCATCGGGTCCGGGCATACCACCACCCTGTAATGCCGCTTTGTGCAGTGCGATGTGTACGGAATGAATATCATCGGGAAGTACGCGCGCGGTTGCGGGGTCAAGATTTTCTTGCTTTGCATCATCGATATTCGCCACTTTCTTGGCCACAGTTGCCTCTTCTCTTTCTTTGAGTGAAGGTATGAAATTCTCAGAGTCTTTGATCATATATCCCTCCTCAAGCAAACGCTCCCAAATGACTTCCCTATCTATAGGGACTCCACGAGGCAACGCCATTTCTTGCGCTGATAATTGCAGGAGTGACGCCCACTTGTTGCGCTGTTCGGACTGCATCATATATGCCGATGAACCGGTAACGATAGCTAAGTCTTTGACCGCTTCAATGTCCTTGAATTTGATTTGATTTTCTAAAATAGAACCCTTCTTACCAAGTACTCGATAGACAATCTTCGGAGATTCTGACAAATACTGCTGATTGAGCCAGAGTGCCATCCGGCCGGATGCTTCCAGAACTTCAACTTCAAAGTTGCGTAAACTCTTATTGAGTCGTTGTTCAGACAAGAATGTCTTCGTATTGACCTCACCAAGCGTCTGTTGTTTCTGCAATTGATTCGCTCCGGTCTGATAATCCGTCACGCCTGAGACGTTTTGCTTCGCGCGTTCCAAAAATGACAATAAGAAAGACGCTGCACCCATATTCGGGGTAGGTGTTGCCATAACCGCTACCGACTCGCCGAGTTTTTTCACCGGTACAAGCGTGCGCGGCTTGAATTGCAATTCCGCTTCATTCAAAACATTATCCGGTACATACTCCATAGGACGCGATACATCCGTCCACGATGCTTCCATATTGATATTGAAGGTGTCTTCTTCGGCATCTAAAACGCCTTTTACCGGTTCAATGACGCCATAGCCTTCCACTTTACCCGGTCGTTTAATTGGTCGGAATATACCGATAGGAGCAAATTGCTTGTCCAAAGGGTTTGACTCAAATCGTATGGATACCGGCGATGTACTAACATCACCGTCAGAGAGACCGGCAACAGTCATCACATAGCATTCTTTGATTCCATTCTCATTCACATAATCCACATAGAGTTCGGCAACTTCCATCGGTATCAAGCCCATAACCGTACCTTGAGATGCACCAAGAGGATACTTGCTCATCTGTTCTCGCCAGTAGTCTTTTTCACCTTTCACCACCGCAGCGAGAGGACTGACGTCATAGCCTTCTGATTTCAATTCATTGTAAGTTTTTCGGACACGGTGTCCTTTGACCGGGGAATCTTCCCATCGCGGATATTCCGTATCCCAGATAAGATCGTGCGGTCTGATAGCGCGGATAGTCCAGTTGGCGGTGCGCTCCGTTTCGTCGATTTTCACGTCCTTACCGAGTTTGAGCTTGTCCGCCATATCAACAAGAATCGGATTAGATATTCTCTTGCCAAGGATTTCTTTTCCTCTTGTTTTTCGGACGACATCTTCTATGCGCCAACCCATTTTGAACCCAACAAGTCCGCACGCACCACCCCATTTGGCGATTTCTTCGTACTCCACTTGTGATTGCGCTATGTCGTGCTGATAATCATTGAATTCGTTATATATTTCTGCAGGCTTTGAGTCGCCTCGCTCACGTGCCAAGTATCTAAAACGCGGGTTTTGAGCGATAACTTTTGAAACAAAATTCTCAACCAATGCAAAAGCGGCGCCAAGGCACACTTTTGCCTCAGTTTCTGCGGTGATTGAATTTTTGCGCAATTCGTTCTCGTATCGGTTGTACAAATCCGTCCAATTCTTTTTGAGCGGTTCGGAATATGCGTCGTGATTTTTAATCACATCCACCACCATTTTCTCGATTGTTTCCTTTGTTGACATAATCTATAAATGCTTTCTGATTTTCTGGGTGAGAGATTTAGTAATGTCCCAGTGCATTATGTTGATTCGTGATGAGAGTGTTTGGATACTCATACCCAACTCCTCACTCCATTCCATCATCGTTTGTTTTCTCCCTTGAAATTCGATAATTCTATTACATCTTTTATTCCTTGCTTGATTCGTATATGAAGTCCACCTGCAGTTTCCCTTTGAGTAGTCTCCATCGTTATCTATCCTGTCAAGAGTACCGCCTTTTGGTCTTTCCCCCATATCTTCGAGGAAATTAAGAAACTCTGACCATCTTTCACTTACGCTAATACCTCTGCCACCATAGTCTTTATACCTTGGATGCCCTGTATATCGACACCTCTGCCTCATCTCGGACCAAATGTGATATTCACTTGTTAATATCGTCCCCTTTGGGTACTTCTTATTCATACTGTTTTACCCCTGTGCTATGCCCAACTTGCAAGAAAGGCATAACACACGAGTTGCAAGTTAATTATTTACTCAATAGTGGATTTTATAGGTTCCTGTATGCGTTGAGTGATTAGTGACTGCCCAGTAGCGCATCATATCCGCTATATGGCTTGACCAGTCGTGAAGCGGTTTGTTTTTATACACGCCTCGTTTTTCGTCAAATTCTTTTCGGTAGCTTGCTATTGCTCTGATAGCGTCTTTGTTCTTTTCTTCATCTATCCAGAGATTGCTCAAGCGCATTCGTAGTGCCTGAATACCGTCATCTATCGAAAGGTTCGGCACGACATTGACCCGTATTCCGAAGTTTTGAAGTGTTTCGTGTCGGCTTTTACCGCTCCCCAGTTCTCTGACCTCGACATCGTGCGGAAAGTAATGCTCTCCGTATATGTAGTCTTTGTCCTTAAGAACCTGTACATAATGCCCTAATCCTTCTCCTTCGCATTCGTAGGTGTCAATCCATCTCCATTCTTTTCCGATATTTTGGAAAAATCCGATAGCGGTCGAGTCACCCATCCCGAGATCCCACCACGTATGTACTGGATAGCCCGATTCATACGGCACTCGACAAATCCTTCCTTCTTCTTTCGCTTTGTTAACCTCTTTCCGGTAATAAGCACCTTCTACCTGCACGCCTGCCCAACTCCCCTCTCTCCAAGCCTTTTTCAAGTCTTCGTCACCTATCGACTCAAGATACCTGATGTATCCAGGGTCGGCTGTCATAAGGATCGGGTTGTCTTCGATTCGTGCCGGTATGAATGCTCTTGTTCTTCCATCATCTGTTTTGGTAATAATGTTTTCGGTCGGTTCGTCCGGTATGCTCCATCGCTTTTTCACCCAGTCGTAGCCTGCTCCATCCGGATTGGTTGTCGCGAATACTTGAGGCTTTATGCCTTCGATAGTGCTTCGGCAACTTCCCAAGAGCTTCTCATAGTCTGATTCTCGTGGAATATGCGTGAGTTCTTCAATAAGTATTTTCTGATATTCGTGTCCCTGATATTTGCTGTAGGCGTTTTCGTCTTTGAGATGTCCCGTTCGGATAATCGCACCACTGGGAAACTTTATCTCTGCTGGATTGCCCGCAAACTCTGCGTTCGTCGGCAAGTACATTCGTCTCGCTCTATCCACCCAGTCTTTTAAGTCATCAGCGTTACGTCGGATGACTAGTGCTCTATATCTCGGGTTTGCTATATCGTAGAGTAACCACGCTTGACCAGCATCCGTTTTTCCTCCTCCACGGGCACCTAACCGCCATACAACACTTCATCCTCTATTCTGGACAAAGCCTCTGCTTGTTTCTGTTGAGGTTTCCAGTGTGCTCTCATAGGGTGAAATGTTATATGGCTGTTTGAAGCCACCTCCGATGTATGTTCAAGCTAACATTCATTCGGTCGTGGTCTCTTTTAAACATTAACTCGTATATTTTTTGCCCATTCAAGGACTTTTTATAGGCGTATAGCCAATCCCTGTTGCTCTTATAAAAAGCCTTGAATAAGTGAAAATGAACACAAAAAAAAAGGCGTAAACCGACAAAATGTCTAGTTTACGCCCCTTAATATATGATTCGGGCTATTCAATTACCTTCATAATACCAACTTACAATTTTTCTGTCAAGTGCGTCATCTCTTCAACAATAGTTGTAGCCTTGATTTTTCGCTTCTCTCCATTAAAAACCTGCGGAAAAGTAATAATTATCTTCCCGCCAGCATTATCGAAGTACCCAACCGAATGAAGTTGAGCCATAAACATAGCCTTCACCTGCTCTTTTTGTGCTGGTGTCATAGTGTTTTATTTAATCGCACAGATATCACTCTCATTGATAAGAATAAACTCTTTTCCTTTTTCGTCTTTGACCTTCATCAACCTGTCAACAGCTGACAGAACAATATTGTCTCCTTTTTTGATGTCAGTGATGCCTTTTGCAACAGATACAATAATAATCTCTTTCCCGTAATCACTCATACCAGGTACGACTATCCCACTGGCGTTCTCTTTTTCTACAATTTCCGCGATAACGTACCCTTGTCTTGGTTTTAACATATATTTTCGATAAATTTATTAGCGATATTTTCCCAACTTACGACTCCAACATCTCTATTCCCCCCATTGAGATTGACAACATTCGGCACTCCACACGCCATTGCCTCTGCTACGGGTCGCCCCCAACCTTCGTCTTTTGACATTGAGAGGAATGTTTTGGCGCGATTATAGAGTCGAGGGATTTCGTCCAGAGATGGGTTTGTAATATTCTCATACTCCTCCCCGCAAACAGTGTGTCGTCCGAACCATACAATCCTCTTGCCAGCCCCAATTTGTTTAGCTCTCTCAATGGTAGCAACAATGTTTTTAGTGTCTTCATAATTTCCCGCTAAAAGTATATCAATATCTCTTTCTATGCCCATATTATAAAACCGTTCGTGTGTGCCGTTAGAAATTACAACTGATTCCTGCCCGTTCTCTTTGAGCCAATCGGCTATGTACTGGCTTACGGCTATTTTTTTGCTCTTATGATTGAGCCACCTTTCGTCTTTCGTTCTTACATACGCGAAGTCTCCTTCACATTTCGGACTGACGGCAATAGTGATGCCGATCGGTGCGCGGATGATATTGACTGAAAAATACTTCTCAAGTTCCGGATTATTGTAATCCGACACGATAACAGCCGTGTGTCCGAGACGATTAAGCGCCTGACAGAGTTCAAACGTCGAGAGCACCGCCCCGCAGTTGATTACTTCGCGTAAAATGAAGCTATAAGTTCGCATACTTTTTTAATATCCCTACTGGTTAATCCTATATGTAGTGGTAACGATATGATTTCCGAGAATACTTTTTCAGTGACTGGAAGTTTTTCATTCCTCCCAAATACTTTATCGTAATAATACAGAGGTTTATAGTGTACCCCGCAATTCACATCGTTTTCTGCAAGGAAATCAAACAGCTCGTCTCTTTGAGGAACCCTTACTGTATATATATGTGTCGTTTCCGATTTGAACGGCCTTAGAATCGATTTTGGAAGATACTCGTCGTATAAATCGCTCAAATAAGCCCTATATTCATTGTCTCTTTTGAGGTTTTTTAGCTTTGCCAGCGCGATGACGGCCGTGATGTCATTCATATGCGCCTTGAGTCCTTTTTCGGTAATGGAATAATCCCAACCATATTTTTTACCGGATCGTTCCCAGGTTGATTTATCAATACCGCACCAACTCAATGCACGGGCTTTCTTGTATATTGCTTCATCGTTCGTTGTCAGCATACCGCCATCGCCTGCAGGCAGGTTCTTCACAGCGTGGAAACTCCAACACGATATGAGTCCTTTATGTTTCGCCCCTCCGCTATGTGCCATATCGTAGATGATACCTTCCCCGAATTGATTTCCGGCATACATCACTTGGATGTCAGCTTTCGGTGTACAAAACGATCGCTCATCAATATCCACGAAACGGACTTCCATTCCTGCATTCTTCAGACAGAGCGCTGAAGATATGAATGTGAATGCGGAAACAGTTGGAATATAATTATTCCTAAATCCGGCACAGCGCACGGCAATATCAAGCGCCGATGTACAAGAATTGGTAGCGACAGCATATTTCGCACCAGTGAGTTCGCACCACTTTTCTTCCAGTTCTTTTACTTTCGGACCTTGCCCAATCCAGCCAGACTCTAAGATTTTGTCCAGTTCTGTAAGGATGTTTTTTCGCTCTTCTTCTGAAAATACAGGTCTATTAACTATCATAGTATTTTTTTCCATTGTTTAGCGATATTTTCAGCTTGATATTGAAGGGCGTATTCCCTACATCTCTCATCGAATCCAATATTTTCAAGTTTTGTCCAATCTTCAATAAGATACTTATCTCCGACACCTGCCTCTTGCATTGCCTTCACATAATCCGGCATAGGTGATGTATAGCACGGTACGCCGTTCGCCCACGCTTTCAAGAGTTTGTGCATCCCTTTGAGTCGCGTGACTTCATTGTCGGGCAATGGAATCACCATCATCTCACTGTTGCGTATCTCTTCATCGACGGTATCCAGTGACCACGGGGCAAATTCACATTCACCATTGAAAAAACTGTCATAGTTTGGCGTCGTAATGAGTTTGAGCTTGTAAGGAATTTTTACACCTTCCAAAAACTCGGCATTATTCCCGTATGATGTCCAGCAGGCAACGCCATTGCGTACGTCTTCCGTTCTTGTTATGCCATCCCAATCAAGGCAATCAGGTATGACGACGATCGGTTTTTGTGTGTATTCTCTGACATATTCTTTCTTTTTATCAGAGTCAACCGTCACCATATCCGCCATTTGAACCATATGCAGATACCCGGTGATATGCAGGTATGCGTCGTCAATATCGAATATAACCTTTGCGCCTTGCGATTGCGCTTTTCGTAATTCATTCGGGTTGTGGACTTTCTGGATGATGAGGGTATCGCCTTTTTCATATCTTTCCGGCAAAACCAAAGATGACTCTAAAAACGGACGTATCTTATGGACACGCAATCGAGAGGAAGCTGTATTTTCGTCACCGAGTGGAATATAGTAAATCATCGCTTCCAACTTTTATACTGATAAATGTCGCCGTCAAAGTAGTGGATGTTTCCTTTAAAAACATCCGGGAATGAGAGTTGATCACGCTTGCTTTCTGAACATACCTCGCTCCACCACGCGTTGTTCATATCTATACAATCCCTATTATTCCTTACAAGGACACCACACGCCGCCAACCCTGAATGCTCCGGATGATCGACTTCTCTAAGCTTTTTCATTTGTTTCACAATTCTCTCCACCTCATCTTTACCCAATCGAATAATCTCCTCCGCCTCTTCATATACGCAATCACGCCAAGGATGCTTGAACACGCCAACCGATTGACCGCTTGCCTTCACTTCATCAATAAGTTTCTGTTCCATTCCTTCAGGCAAGAAAATATCCGCATCAACATAAACACTCCACTCTACAGGATCATAGATATGCGAAAGAATCTTATAGAGGCGTGAAGAATAATGAGGATTGTTTAATTTATCCTCGGTATAAACTTTAATGTCTGTTCTTTCGGGTCTATATTGTCCAACATTCGAGCTGTACATAGTCTCGTAATTGTTTAAATTCATTATCGTCCCACGAGTGAAACCGTATGGTTGTTTTTTCTACCCCGTGTAATGCTTCAGTGAGATTACACCAGTGATCGTCGAGCTTGAGTCCAAGATATTCACACGCCTGATACATCTCATCGCTCCGCTTATTCCACGTCGGAAAGTACCATTCGACTTTCACCCCAAAGACTTTCTCAATCCGATCTTTTGCTCTTCCTAAACTTCTAATTATGGCTTCTTTCGGCCACGTACTATACTTCTCGTGGTTCCATCCGTGGAGTCCGAAAATGAACTCCTCTTGTCGGCTCTGAATATATTCAAGTAATTCCGTATGATTCGGTATCTCGGCGGCGCATATTGCCAGGCAATGTTTTAATCCGGCACTCGCAAGGAGTTCGTGGACTTCCTTGTACCGATTGAAATCATAGAAGAGTCGTCCGTCTGTCGGGCTTTCGGTAGCGAACACATCATCATCGACTAGGATTGGTGTCATACTTTGACAAGCTCAACGATTAGGAAACGCTTGTTAAACTCCTCATTCCTCGTTCGCTTCCACAAACTGAACCCGTAATCTCTTCCGTAGATTTTCCCACGTTGGTGGTCTATGTCTAAATAATCAAAAGACTGTGTAGTAAAGAATGTCTTATGCGTAGGATCAGTAAGTGCCGCCATTAAGTGTGCTTTTAAATCTTCAAGGCTATCGTTTGGACTTATAGCGAGCGGGACAAGCGTGTAAAGAATCCCTCCAACTTTCATTTTTCTATGAGCTTCATTGAAAAACTTTGCTCTTTCATCAACGCTCAGATGCTCCAGCAGGTTCTTAGACATAATCATCTCTGCCCCGTCTTCCATCCAATCCCACGGAAAAACACGAACGTCAGCGACAATATCCGCGCCACATTTGTCAGATAAATCCACCGAAATAAATCCTTCCTCTTTTACGTCACCAGCACCGAGCGAATATTTAGACATAAACTATATTATTAAGATTAGAAAAGTTACCGTGATATTTTTTTGCCATTTCGTTATATTTTTCTGCGGCTTCTTCTTTTGTGAAGAAATACCCTCCATATATTCTCTTTTTATTTATATTTATATACGAAAGCCATTTTTTATTTCTCTTCTCATGGTTTTTACCAACCATAGCTATAACACCTTTATAACCTGATTTATTAGCTGAGCTTTTTTTCTGATTGCACATATTTTGACTCATTGTACAAATTCTAAGATTTTCACGTCTATTATCAAAACCATTTCCATTTATATGGTCAACAAATTCATTTTTCTTAGCTCCAATAATAAGCCGGTGCATTTTTATTACTCTTTGTTTAATATGCCCATTTTTATCCTTCTCATCAGTATCGTATGCCGCTGCTCTAGCATACCTGTTACCAGCGACACTCCAGTTATACTTAGAAACTAAATCGTAATCTTTATCATCTATGAGAGCAATATCCCCACTTTTCATCAGTATTGTTTTCATTTTCCTATTTTTTTAAGGTTATTTAAATCTCCCCAAAATGTCCTGTCGTCTGTATAAATGTTTGTCAGTATATTGAGCAGTCTCATCTTGTAGCTATGGTGTTTTTGTCCGTGTTTGAATGCTTTTAATTTGATTTCTTCCCGTTCTTCTTCCGTTGTCCGTTGCACTATCTTGAATGCCTCTTGAGCTGTTCGAAAAAATAGCAAATGCTCTTTATCTTGGAATACTTCTTCCAGTCTTTCGGGTTTATAACATACGGCACATCCGCCAGCGCCGACAATCGTGTAGAGCCGATCACTGGTATATTTCGCTATTTCCATTGATATAGCCAGTGCATAATCCGACGAATAATAATCACCGTACGAGTCGTTTTGAATTTGTATCCTGTCGTCTCGGAGTAGTGCGTTTTTCGATGTTATTTCTACATTCTGACGCAATTCTTTGATGATGGAGTTCCTGTTTTCGTGATACTGTCCGGAAGCTTCTGCGCCTATATGCAGAATATGATGTTTTGTACCTTTTGGAGGCTTGCCGTGTTGAATTGAACCTTGAGGCATATAGAATGTCAGAACTTTGCACGACTCCTCCCAACACTTCCGATGCGACTCATTACAGAGAAATATATTGTCATAATACATTGACAAATCTCCTCTCATCTTCGGGTCGCTTCCGACTGCTTCGGTAACCGGACAGCGCATATCATTGAAATAGAGTGCTGTTTTTATGCCTTGCTTTTTCGCTTTTTTAAGGAAATCATAGACTTCTTCTTTGTATTTTGTTTCAGTATTGAGAATCAGGTCAGGTTGGAATATATCCAGCAATTCAGGAATACACTGAACATCACGAAGTAGTAATGCATTAGCTCCAAAAAACTCATCACACGCCTGCTCTAATCCGCGATGCAACGGAAACGGGTTATTTCGGCCACCGCCTATGATGATAATTTTGAAATCTTGATTGACTGATTCCCGCAATAGTTTCAACCTGTCAAGGTAATTGTAATAATGAAAAGCGCCCCAGTATTCTTCTTCGTTTGTCGTCTCGCCTCGTTCTATGGATTTTTTATAGCTAGCGCCTTTTTCGTGATGTATGAAAACTCTTCGATCAACCATTAACTTATACCCCATATCCTGTAATTTACGATTGAATATAGATTCTTGCCCATAAAATGGCATATCTTCAGGGAATTTACCAACCTCTTTCCAGACTGATTTTTTAAAGACATAGCAAAACCCGGAAAGGTCGTTGATTTCTCGTATTTCATCCGATCTCGTCATCATTTTTTGACCTGTTCCACAATTGTCCGTTATCGGTCCGATAGCTCCGACTCCTTGTGTAAGTCCGTCTTGCAATCTTGCCCATCCATCCTCTACTTCTGTATCGCTGTTAAGAAGACATATAACTTCATCCGTGCTCTCTTCTATCAATCTATTCCATAAAGCTCCCAGATTCTCATTTTGAGGGTAATTATCGTGTATTGTGAGTGTGTGTTTCGTGAGGTCTGTATGCCGTTGAACACTTTCAACACATTTCGATTCGTATTCAGGATTATGATACTTAATAATGATTATGTTCATTGTTTTGGAGGCAATATAATAACGCCAATAGATTCACCTTTGCTTGTGTGGTCAATCTCAGTCTTATCGCTCCAACCATAATTATTCTTCGCGCTAAATATAGCCATAGCTGGATTAAGGTTGTTTGTTAATGCTCCGTATTCGATAGAATACTCACATTTATCCTTCGCTTTTTTTATAGCGTCAGCATATTCAGGCTTTTCTCGGTAATCAGAAATGGTTTCTCGGCTTGTATCAAGGAAAACTGCCATACCTGTAATAGTTGCTGGTTCATAATAAGGTACTGTAACAACTTCCTGTTTCTTCTTATCATAAACCTCTTTCGTTTTCCATCCGGTCGTCTCAAAATACTCGTCAATTTTCTTTTCGAGTTCTTCAACGCTTTGAAATTTTAGTGGTCGTCCTACTGGTCGTTTTTCTTCCATACTTGACAATTACTTTTTTATAGCGTATACTGTACTTACAAGTGATATATCCAATCGGATTACTCTAGTACTTGTATGTTACCATATAATTAGCTAATAGTCAAAATTATGTTTTCTTTCAAAGGTACGGTTCAAGAGTGGAGAGACAGTCAAAAGCTCGTTAGTATGGATGAAGAGGTTTCAAGGTTCTTGATGTGGCAAAGATACGCTGTTAAACGCAATAAAACTTGGAAAGAGCTTGATAAAATGATGGATAAGATTGCCCCTCGTGTAAAATAGCTTGAGAAGCCACTCCCTCGGGGGTGGTTTTTTTACGGTTCGTCATCAATATCTTTACTCGGTTTCAATACTATTTCTTGTCCATTATGCTCAAAATATCCTGTTCCTTTGTTTGTTGATTTTGGCCGAAGATATTTCACAAATACATTTTCACCGAAAGAATAAGACTCGCGAGCTA
>Ga0172379_10006060_pt1 | contig 16464 bp, 4 predicted proteins | sample GrowelOW334metaG_FD_119756 | JGI IMG/M metagenome (GOLD analysis project Ga0172379, IMG submission 119756) | Groundwater microbial communities from an aquifer near a municipal landfill in Southern Ontario, Canada - Groundwater well OW334 metaG | ecosystem: Environmental > Aquatic > Deep... | reverse complement strand
AATCGCTCCCGGCGGTGCGAGCCAGATCCTGCAGATGGTCGGCGGCATACCCACCTGGCAACCCGCCGGCTCTGGCGCCAATCACGACATCTTCTCCGCCGCCCACTCCGATTCCAACGCTTCAGCCACTACCAGCTCAGGATCAATGATTTACCGCAACGGCGCGAGCTGGGATTCACTTGCTCTCGGCAGCTCCGGCCAAGTCCTCTGGGTCGCCGCTTCCGGCTCGCCCTACTGGACCAGCACCTCCTCGCTCGGGCTTGAACCCGCCATCTCGGTCCTCTCGATCGCTAAAGGCGGCACCGCCACCACCTCCTTCGCTACCAATGAATTGTTAGTATTCAATGGCTCTTATCTCGTCGGTTCCGGCTTCGCCACCAGCTCCTTCGCCTCCAGCACCCATCTGCATACCGGCACCTACCAGCCGCTCGACACCGATCTGACCCAGCTTTCCGGCTTCGGTTCGACCGGCTTCGCCGTCCGCACCGCCGCCGACACCTGGGCGCAGCGCACCCTGGCCGCCTCGACCACCAATCGCATAATAATACTCAATGGTGACGGTGTAGCCGGCAACCCGACTTTCGACGTCGACGAAAGCGCTTTGACTTTGGACAACATCGGTGGCTTCCTCTCCGTCGCCAAGGGCGGCACCGGGACATCAACGGCGCCTGGCGCCGGCCAGATCCTGCTCGGCAATGGCACCGGCTATGACCTGGTCGGCACCACCAGCTTAGGTTTGATGAGTAGCACGGCCATCGGTGCGGGCATCGCTGGCCAGATTCCTTACTATATTGCAGGTGGCACTAATCTGACTGCCACCTCGGCGCTATTTATCAGTCCGACTGGAAATATCGGCATCGGCACTACATCGCCTTCCGCTAAACTCACTGTTTGGGGTACAGGTACTTCCACCGCCTACCTGGCTAACTTCGTCAACTCAGCCTCAACCACCGTACTTTCCATATTGGAAAATGGCACGGTGACGATGGGCAACGGCGCCTTCCAATATGATGGCACCACCGGTATCACCTCCATCGACAATATCAACCTCGGCGCGATTAACTTTGATACCGATGCCGGACAAATCTCTTGGATCGATATGCCGATCGCAGCTACCAGCACCGGCGACATCAATAGCTACACCGCGCAGATGGACGGCAACCCGATGCTCACTATCTACGGCGAGACCGACGGCACCGGCGGCGTGCAAAATAGATCAGTCGGCATCGGCACGACCACGCCGGTCGCCACTTTGGCTGTGATGGGCGAGGCTGGCTCGCGTCCGATATTTGATGTCGCCTCGTCTACCGGCACCTCAATCTTCCGCATTGGTGCCAACGGCGCCATCACCACCGGCACCTGGAACGGTTCGGTCATTGGCACGGGATACGGCGGTACTGGCACCTCAACTCTTGGACTTAATACCTCAATACCATACTCAAACGGTTCAACTTTTGCCTGGACGGCGACCGGTACGAACGGTTATGCTTTGATTATTTCCGGCGGTGTGCCGACTTGGTCTTCCACCTCGCCGGGCGCGGCACATCCTCTGCTCGGCGCTCAACATTTAGATACCAACTCCGGCGCGACGCCAGCGACCGGCGATCTTCTGACCTTTACCGGCGGCGCTTGGGATCGCCTGCCTGCGAGCACTACCGGCAGGGTGCTTTGGATGAACGGCAGCGAACCGGCTTGGACGGCGACGAGCTCATTAGGCTTTGAGCCGGCCTTCAGCATCCTCTCGGTTTCAAAAGGCGGCACCGGTTCGTCCACTCTGACTTCCAACGGTGTATTATATGGTAATGGAACCGGCGCGATCCAGGCGACTGCTGAAGGCGCGAACGGTTACGTCCTCTGGTCCGTCAACGGTACGCCAACCTGGACCTCAACCTCCTCGCTTGGTTTAGGTACTGGCGTGGGTACTGTGTCTTCCAGTACTCAGGGTTATGTTGCCTACTACGACGCCAACGGCACGACGGTCAGCGGCACTTCGTCGCTGTTTATTGCTAGTAATGGATATGTTGGAGTTGGGACAACCTCGCCGAGTGCATTATTAACAATAGGAAACAATAATCAATTTACAGTTGATTCAAGCGGGTACATCGTTGCTCCATCTATTAGGATTGGCAGCACTTATAATATAGATAACGGTGGCTTATATGTTTCTTCTACCGCTCGTGGTGGTATTAATTCTGGCGGACAGACACCAAGCGGTGCGTATTCTTGGTCGATTAACTCGGGCGATTCCGGATCATATAATGATGGATTTATTAATTTCAATACTTCTGGCGTTGAAAGAATGCGGATAATAGCTAATGGTAACGTCGGCATCGGTACCACCTCGCCGCTCGCTAGTCTAGATGTTTATGGCAGCGCAATCTTGTCCGGAGCCAATCGTTACCTGAACTTCGGCACGGCGACTGGCACCGGCGGCTACGGTTTCTTTGATAACGCCGGTGTGATGCAATGGAAGAACGCAAGCGGCGACTGGACCAACTTCTCCACCTCCACTGGTTCGGTGATTGGTGGCACTGCCGGCCAAGTTGCGTATTATGGATCAAATGGCGACGAGGTTTCCGGTACCTCCACCGTCTTTATCAACCCCTCAACCGGCTTTGTTGGCATCGGCACAACGACACCTGGTGTGAAACTGACAGTGGTGTCCGATACCGGCTCGCAACTGCGCCTGGCTTATGACGCAACCAAGTACGCCGACTTCACCGTGAACTCGGCCGGGGAATTGAATATCAGTATAAACGATGCCGTGAGCGGCTCAACCGTGGTTATCGGCGACAACAGTCCCGAAGATGTTGGCCTGGTTCTGGCCGGCAGCTCCTCCACCTTCCACCTCGGCGTTGACGATATAACCGATTCTTTCAGGATCGGCACTTCGACCAACATCGGCTCAAGCTCTGCGCTGACGATATTACCGGATGGCAATGTGGGGATTGGGACGAGCCAGCCCTCAACGCAACTGCATATACAAGGAGTTACGAACCAAGTTTTAGAAATTGAATCAACTGGCGCGGGCAATCATGCTCAATTAATGCTAAAATCCGGTGCGTCTACAGGCAGGTCGTATATAACCAGCGATACGAGCGGCTCCTCAATTTATTTTACGAATACCGGCGGGGCTTATATAGCACAGATAGATACCACAAACTCTGGTATCGCGATTGGATCAGGTGTTGGATATGCACAAACAACTAATTCAGCACCCACCAATGGCTTGATTATCCAAGGCAATGTCGGCATCGGCACGACTTCGCCTTCAGCTATGTTGACCGTCGGTGCGACCAGCTCACAGCAATTCTTGGTGAATAGCCTTGGCGTCGTCACCGGCGGTACCTGGCAGGGCAGTCCGATTGGCGTCGCCTACGGCGGCACAGGCACCTCAACCATACCAAGCTATGGCCAGCTGTTGATGGGCAACAATTCAAACGGCTACGACCTTGTCGGCACCTCCTCGCTCGGTCTTATGGGGGCAACCGCCATCGGTTCCGGTAATACCGGCTACATTCCATATTACTCCGCCACCGGCACCAGCCTGACCGCCACCTCGGCATTGTTTATCGCGGAGAATGGAAATATTGGGATTGGTACAACGAATCCGGATTATAAACTAGAAACGAACGGGGATCTTAATGTAGCGAATAATGGCAGTTTAAGAATGAATGATCTTGAAGTTATTACTGCCGGAGGAGGATCTATTCGAACAAACGACAATGGAACAGCGGCTCAGCCCTCATTTAGCTTTATATCTGATCCGGATAATGGCGTGTTTCGAGCCACAACCAATGAAATTGGTTTCTCAACCTATGGCCTCGAAAGACTAAGAATCAACCAAGGCGGCTTGGTCGGCATTGGCACCACTTCACCGCTCGCCCTACTTGATGTCTACGGCAGCGCAATTTTATCCGGCTCAAACCGCTATCTTAACTTCGGTACTGCAACAGGCACGTCCGGCTACGGCTTCTTTGACAATGCCGGCGTGATGCAATTCAAAAACGCGAGCGGTAACTGGACCAACTTCTCCACCTCCACCGGTTCGGTATTAGGTGGCACCGCCGGCCAGATCGCCTACTACGGCACTGGCGGTGATGTGGTTTCCGGAACGTCCTCTCTCTTCATCGCTCCGACCGGCTTTGTCGGCATCGGCACCACCACCCCGGGCGCGAAACTGACCATCTTGTCCGATACCGGCTCGCAGCTGCGCCTGGCTTATGACGGCTTGAATTACACCGACTTCATCGTCGGTTCGGACGGCAAGTTCACCATCGACACCAACAGCTCCTCATCCCGCGGCTCGCTGATCACCATCGGCGATAATTCCGCCGAAGACGTCGGCCTGTTCTTCGCCGGCAGTTCGACTACTTATCATCTGGCGCTCGACAACACCGACGGCGCCCTGAAGATCGGCACCTCGACCACCATTGGCTCGAGCACGGTGTTGACGATTTTAGAGAATGGCAATGTGGGGATTGGGACGACTACCCCGGCATATTTACTCACTGTTGGAAACAATAATCAATTCAGGGTCACGTCGGCGGGAGATGTCGTCGCGGCGGGAACTGTTACCGCATTGAATGATCTTGTTGTTAATAATGACGTGTATAATAGTGCTGGTAATTTACGGTTATCTTCGGTTGATAATGTTTATATAACCGCGGATTATGACAATAATTTATCCTCTGGCGCAATTATTTTCGGACACGATGATTTTAGTTCGCCTGTTGAATTGATGCGACTGTCGGAAGCAGGCAACCTCGGCATCGGCACCAGCTCGCCTTCGGCCATGTTGACCGTCGGCGCGACCAGCTCACAACAGTTCCTGGTCAATTCCTTAGGAGTGGTTACCGGTGGCACCTGGCAGGGTAGTCCGGTCGGTGTTGCCTACGGCGGGACGGGAACATCAACCACCCCGACCTACGGCCAGTTGTTAATGGGCAATAACGCGAGTGGCTATGATCTAGTCGGCACCTCGAGCTTAGGCCTGATGGGCGCAACCGCCATCGGCTCTGGTAACACCGGCTACATACCATACTACTCTGCCACCGGCACCAACCTGACTGCCACCTCAGCGTTGTTTATTGCGGAAAATGGGAATGTGGGGATTGGGACGACTGACCCGGGGAGCATTTATAGGTTGAATGTAGACGGTAGTGCATATGTATCTAACTATCTTACAGCCGCAGATATTACAATCGGAGGTAATAATGGCATAGTATTTAATGGTAGTACGGGCTATGCCCAAATCGCAACAATCAATACTAATAATCTTGCCTTGGGTACTGGTGGCGGATGGAGAATGTATATAAACTCATCTGGTGATGTCGGCATAGGCACCACTTCGCCGCTAGCCTTGCTGGATGTTTACGGCAGCGCGATTCTTTCCGGCTCTAGCCGTTACCTGAACTTTGGCACGGCCACCGGCACTTCCGGTTACGGCTTCTTTGATAACGCCGGTGTGATGCAATGGAAGAACGCGAGCGGTGCCTGGACCAACTTCTCCACCTCGACAGGCGCGGTCAGTGTCGGCACGGCTGGTCAGATCGCCTACTACGGCACTGGCGGCGACGTGGTTTCCGGAACCTCCTCTCTCTTCATCGCACCTACCGGTTTTGTCGGTATCGGCACTACCACCCCTGGCTCGCAACTTACGGTTGTTTCTACCCTCGGTCCGCAGCTCAGGCTGGCTTATGATGGCTCGAAATACGTCGACTTCACCGTCGCCGCGGACGGCCAGTTTACCATCAGCCCGACCGGCTACACCGGCGGTTCCATCATGACCATCGGCAACAACCTAAGTGAAAACGTCGGGATGGTTTTTGCCGGCTCCTCCACGCCGTTTTATCTGGCACTTGATAACGCTGACGGCGCCTTGAAGATCGGCACATCGACCACTATCGGGTCTAGTACGATCTTGACGATTTTAGAGAATGGGAATGTGGGAATCGGAGATACGAATCCAAGCGGTTTGTTGTCGGTTAAAAATGGATACGGACAGATGCTGGTAGATTCGGATCTAAATGTCTCTATCACGCCGAGGATATCTGGTGAAGGAGTATTTACAATATACGATAACGGCAACGACGTAAATCAGATATTACAAATTGATACAGCGACCGGTTATGGTACGATCAGGCTTGATGGACGGATGGCAATTGGTAATAGTTATATGTTGGGTACGCCGCCAACAGACGGACTTATTGTCGAAGGTAATGTTGGCATCGGCACCACCTCGCCTTCATCAAGACTTACCGTCTACGGCGACGCCTTCCTTGAAGGCTCCAACCGCTACCTCAACTTTGGCACCGCCACCGGCACCGGCGGCTATGGTTTCTATGACAACGGCGGCACTCTGCAATACAAAAATTCCGGTGGGAGCTGGACCGCCTTCTCCACCTCGACCGGCGCCGTCGCCTCCGGTCTCCAGGGCCAGGTTGCCTACTACAACACTAACGGCAACACCGTCTCCGGCACCTCGTCGTTGTTTATTGCGCCAAGTGGAAACATAGGCATACACTCCACCTCCAGTTTGCTGGGTAATCTTGATATCCGCCAGATTTCTAACGGTAACGACATAATTTACGGGCGTCGCGCTACCGATACCAGTCCGACTGGACATTTTCTGCGTTTTTATAATGCGGCCGGCACAACCGAATTGATGAGTTTGTCCGCCCAATCCGGAATGATCGATTTGAATATCGATGAAGCTAACGGTTATTCTGCCGGCGTAAACTTTTACGGTGGGGGTGGCAACAGCGGAAGCATAACCATAGATTACATTTCGGGCTCGCCTTTGGATATAAGTGGTGATTCCGGGGTCCATTTTTCGGCTGTCGGTAACCATAATTTAACTTTCCAAACAAACGGCGAAGACAGAATGATAATCGATGGTTCCGGCCAAGTCGGTATCGGAACCAGCTCACCTTCAGCCAAGCTGACCGTCTGGGGCACGGGTACTTCCACCGCTTATCTTGCCAACTTCGTTAACTCGGCTTCAACCACGGTGCTATCAATGCTCGAAAATGGCACAGTGACCATGGGCGACGGCGCTTTCCAGTACGACGGTACTACCGGCGTCACCTCGATCGATTCGCTTGATCTAGGTTCGATGAACTTCGATACCGACGCCGGACTCGTCACCTGGGTTGATATGCCGGTCGCAACAACGACTGCCGGAATTGTCAATGGTTATATCGCACAACTGGATGGCAACCCGATGCTCACTGTCTACGGCGAAACTGATGGTACTGGTGGTGTCCACTACAAATCAGTCGGCATCGGCACAACGACTCCACTCGCCACCCTCGCAGTTATGGGCGAGGCCGGTTCGCGCCCTGCATTTGATGTCGCCTCCTCCACCGGCGCGTCGATGTTGAGGGTTTTAGCGAATGGAAATGTGGGAATCGGAACAGCCAGCCCTGGGTATGATCTTGATGTGAACGGAGATGTTAATTTATCAAATCTCCATTTTGGACCAAGCGGTCAAATTAAAGATTCAGCGAATACTACGCTGGTTATGTTTGGAGGAACAACTAATTTTTATAACGGCCTTGATGTAATAACAGGAAATCTTTTAGTGGATGCTGGCAATCTCGGCATTGGCACCAGCTCGCCCTCGGCTCGCCTCACCGTTTGGGGAGCCGGGACGGGCAGTTCCACGCTAGCCAACTTCGTCAACTCCGCTTCAACTTCATTGCTAAGTATTTTAGAAAACGGAAATGTGGGGGTCGGAACAGCGACGCCGGTTGTACGTTTTCAGGTGAATGCGGCGGATAATGGTACGATCGCCAGATTTCAAATGACCAGTCTCGGCCGGCTAGACATCGCCGCCAAGGGTGTCGGACTCAGTGATGAGGCCCCAAGATTGAATTTTGTTTCTTCAAATGATGTTATTCAGGCTTCGATTATACCGGGCGGAGGATCGCAAGGTTTTACTAACTTATACTCTACCGGCAATTTCATTATTGATCCGGGCGGCGCTGATAATTGGGTCGGAGTCGGTTTTGACGGCGGCGCAGCGGATCCAACCGCGAAGCTTGAAATTGACGGCAACGGCGGCACCCTTGATCTGTTTAAAGTGAGCAGTAATGCAGACGCAGCTACTCAAGGAGATAGATTTGTTATAAAAAATAATGGTTTTACCGGCATCGGCACCACCTCGCCCTCGGCTCGCCTGACCGTCTGGGGCACCGGCACAACAACTGCGCTTCTCGCGAACTTCGTGAACTCGGCCTCAACCACCGTCCTCTCAATGCTCGAAAACGGCACGGTGACCATGGGTAACGGCGCCTTCCAGTACGACGGCACGACCGGCATCACCTCGATCGACTCGATCGAGATCGGCACCATCAGTTTTGACACCGACGCTGGTGTGGTTCCCTGGACCGATATGACAATTTCTACTACTACTGCCGGTATTGTGAACAGCTACACCGCCCAGCTAGACGGCAATCCGATGCTCACGATCTATGGCGAAACCGACGGCGCGGGCGGAGTGAGAAATACCGCTATCGGCATCGGCACTACTTCGCCGATTGCGAAGTTGGATGTTAATGGCAATATGATATTAGAGGGCGCCAATCGCTACTTGAACTTCGGCACAGCCACCGGCACCGGCGGTTACGGCTTCTATGACAACGGCGGCACACTCCAATACAAAAACTCCGGCGGGTCGTGGACTTCCTTCTCCACTTCCACCGGCAACGTCTCATCAGCCCTCCAGGGTCAGGTTGCTTTCTACAACGCCGCCGGCAACACCGTCTCCGGCACCTCGACGTTGTTCATCACCCAAGCCGGTAATGTCGGTATCGGCACCACCACCCCGACGGAAAGCTTGTCGGTGGTTGGCAGTATCTCCAACTTGGCCTCAAGCCAATCTGGTATCCGTCAGATTTCTACCGCCTCAGTCAACACAAATCCATCCTCCATCTATGTCTCCGGCCGCTATGCTTATGTTGCAAAAGACAACAATGATTTAGCTGTCGTTGATATTTCAAATCCGGTTTCGCCCATTCAAATTGCCACCACCTCAGTCGGCTCAATTCCATACTCCATCTATGTCTCCGGCCGTTATGCTTATGTATCAAACGCTATGGGCGGATCTATTTCGGTCGTGGATATTTCCAATCCGAAATTACCAACACAAGTAGCACTTGCCGTGGTGAGCGGAGCTCCTGGGTCTATCTATGTTTCCGGCCATTATGCATATGTTGCGATAGCGGCTGCTGCTAGCATTTCGGTAGTGGACGTGACAAATCCGATGACGCCCAAAGAAATCGCTAATACTCCTATCGATTCCCAACCAAACTCAATATTCGTTTCTGGTCGTTATGCTTATACCGCAAATAACGGGGGCACCATTTCTGTCGTGGATATTTCAAATCCTGTTTCGCCCATTCAAATTGCCACCACCTCGGTTGGCTCAAGTCCACAATCGATCTACGTTTCAGGCCGCTATGCTTATGTGGCGAATAAAACTTCCAACACCCTTTCAATCGTAGACATATCAAATCCATTCGCGCCTACGCAAGTCGCCACCACCTCAGTGGGCGCAAATCCTCAATCTGTTTTCGTCTCCGGACGTTATGCTTATGTGGCGAACACCGCTTCAAGTAGCATATCTATTATTGATATATCTAGTTCCACGAAACCTACGCAAATAACAACAGTTACAGTCGGAACAAGTCCGTACTCCATTTATGTTTCCGGCCGTTATGCTTATGTCGCTAATAGTGGTTCTGCCAATATTTCGGTGGTGGACATTTCTGGTCTCGAGACCACAAGCTTGCTCGCTGGTAGCGCCGACATCGGCAACCTACAGGTCAGAAATGACATAATTTTGAACGGCCAGCTCCAGGTATTTGGCGGCGGCGTCTTCGGTGCAGGCGGCATCCAGTCCCAGGGCGGCTTGGCCATTACCGCAACCAACAGCATCTCCAGCCTAATGGGCCAGGTCGCCATTGGCACCTCATCGCCTTCCTCTCATCTCACGGTCTGGGGCGATGGCACCGGCTCTAACGCTCTGGTTAACTTCGTCAACTCCGCCTCCACCACACTGTTCACGGTCTTGGAAAACGGCAACATCGGCATCGGCACGACGACACCATCTCATAAACTCCAGGTGTATGATACGAGCAGTACCGGAGATGCTGTCCAAATAACAAACTATAATGGTAATAATAATGAGGCGCCCGCGCTATTGACATTAACACACCGGACTACTGCAAGCGTGAGCGACGGCTTTGGCTCATCTATCGCATTTGTAAACTATCCGGATGCGCTCGGAGAATCAACATTCGCAGGGAGCATATCGGCGCAACAACAGGGAGCGTCCGATGAAATTTCCTTGGTATTCTCAAGCGGTTACCAGAATTCCGGAAATGAAGTAATGAGGTTGACACCCAATGGCCGAGTCGCCATCGGTACTACCTCCCCCTCGGCCAAGCTGACCGTCTGGGGCACCGGCACTTCGACTGGCTATCTAGCCAACTTCGTCAATTCTGCCTCAACAACAGTCTTGAGCATGCTGGAAAACGGAACGGTTACGATGGGCGATGGCGCCTTCCAATATGACGGCACCACCGGTGTCACCTCCATTGATTCCATCGACCTCGGCTCGATGAACTTCGATACCGACTCCGGCATCATCACCTGGATCGATATGCCGGTCGCCACGACGACCGCCGACATCATCCAGAGCTACACCGCCAAACTGGACGGCAATCCGCTCTTAACTATCTATGGCGCGACCGACGGCGCGGGCGGCATCAAGAATCGCTCGGTCGGCATCGGCACCACCACTCCGCTCGCCCTGCTTGCCCTCCAAGCATCTACTTCGTCCCGCCCGCTTTTCGACATCGCCTCGACCTCAGGCGCATCCCTCGTTAGGGTTGATAAAGATGGCAAACTGGGCATCGGCACCACTTCACCAGTCGCGCTGTTGTCGATTTATGATGACGGCGGGGCCACCAACCATGATATTTTGGTGATAGCCACCGGCACTGCGGGCAAAGTCTTCCGCGTGGATTCCGCCGGCCAGGTTTTCGCCGATAACGGCACTTTAGGCAGCCCGGCCGACTACGCCGAATATTTCAAGACGAGCGACGCTAATCTGGTCTCCGGCGAAGCGGTCTGCATCGATGTAGCCGCGACCAATACCGTAAAGCGCTGCCGCGGTGCGGCCGATAACGACGTGATCGGTATCGTTTCGACCAAGCCGTTAATCACCGGTAATTACAAACCGGAATACGTGAATAATCCGGCATACACGGTAGTGGCCATGCTCGGCCAGATTCCGGCTAAGGTTTCGGCCGAGAACGGGCCGGTCCGTCCGGGCGACTCTCTGACTCCGGCCAAACAGCTAGGGTATATCGCCCGCGCCCAGGCCGGCGACCCGACGGTCGGCGTGGCCCTGGAAACGCTCGAAACGGGTATTGGAGAAATCAAGGTACTCATCTCCCGCCGTAACAAGAGTATGACGGTGGAGCAGGTGGAGCAGTCGGTTACCGACCGCATCGCGGCGATGAAGATCGAAGACGAAGTCAGGATTATGATTGCGAATTCGGTCGCAGCGCTTAATCTGGATAAAACAGTTTCCGGTCTGGTCAGCGCCGGCTTGGCGCCGCTTGATACCCGCCTTTCCGCGAGCCTTGATGAGTTATCCGGCCAACTGGTTAACACGCGAGGCGACCTAACCCTACTCGCGCAACAGGTGGCCGGGTTAGAATTACAAATTACGAATTACAAATTACAAATTGACGATGAAATAAGCCGACTATCAGGTCAGGTTGCTTCAAGTACCTTATTATCCAGTAATAGCATCAATATTGACGCCTTCGGCAATATCAAGCTGGGCAATAACATCATTGTCGCTACTACAACCGACAGTACTTCAACGCCGGTGGTAGTCGGTGATGTCGCCATCGTAGAAATAGACGCGCTTTCACCGGCAACCGCCCTGGTGGTACGCCAAGCCGGTGAGGGCAATATCGCGGAATTCCATGGTCCGGACGTTTCAGTGATGACCGTTGAGGGCGGCGGGGAAGTCAGCGTTGTCGGCAGTCTGAACGTGGACGGCCGAATACTCGTCTGTTCCGGCGGTGTCTGCCCGTCCGGCTTGGACGATACTGTAGATTCCACCTTAGGCGATGTCGGTGTGGAGGGTAAAGTGGTGGCCGGCGCTTACGAAAGCTACTGTGCGGATGGCTTTGTCTGGGTGCCGGGTTCAAGCAAATACGGCACGATGCCAGGCTTCTGCGTAATGGATCATATCGCCCGCCAGGCAACTGACGCGGCCGGTCAGGCCAAGCTGGTTTCCGATGCCTCTTCCACGCCATGGGTTAACATCAGCCAGGGCGAAGCCGGACTGGCCTGTCAAGGTCTAGGCGATAACTATCACTTGATCTCAGAAAACGAGTGGCTGACCATCGCGGAGAACGCTATCAGAATCGGAGACAATGATATTGATTTAGCCACCGCCGGTCTGCAGCTCGCCACCACCCCAACCAGCACGGCGCTAGTTATGTCTAACGGCGGTCTGATCTATGATATCACCGGCACCATCAGCCAGTGGACCGACCAGACTATCACCAAGACCGGCCTGCCGGCGCTCGCCAACTCCACGCCGGAGGCCGTAGGTTCCTGGCAGGAATACTATAATGTTGATGATTATCGTGGCTTGAACATCAATCCGCCATACTACTACACCGCGGCACAGAACGGCATCGGCCAGATTCTCTTAGGCACTGGTGATGCTAATCTGCGCGGCTTTATCCGCGGCTACAACGGTTTGTATAGCTTAGACCTGTCCAACGCCCCGACGATTCAATCTCCGGTGGTTGGGTTTAGATGCGCGAAGTAATTTAGCTTATAGCTTATAGATATGGATAAAATAAAGTTAAGTTCATATAGAGATTTGATTGTGTGGCAAAAATCAATTGAGCTGGTTGTATTGGTTTATGATTTGACGGATAAGTTCCCAAGAGAAGAAATTTATGGCTTGACATCACAATTGCGAAGGGCGGCAGTATCGGTGCCATCAAATATAGCCGAAGGTCGATATCGCGGCACTAGAAAAGATTTTAGGCAGTTTTTATTGGTTGCCTTCGCTTCTTGCGCCGAACTTGAAACTCAAATTGAAATTGCCAAACGACTGAAAAAAACCAACACTTTGGACTATAAACAAGTTGATGTTATGTTATTAGAGGTTTCCAAAATGTTAAATTCAATGATTATTAAATTAGCGGATAGTCGGTAGGGTGTGTTTCCTATCAGCTATCAGCTATAAGCTATAAGCTATGAATCGAATAATCCATTTCCTAAAATATAATAACGCCACCGTACTTATTTTGTTGGCGATAATATTGCTCGGAGGTAGTGCTTTCGCCGCAACCGATGCGGGTCAAGCGGCAATCGGTCAGCAGACCAGCCGGGTGGAGGGCGTGGACAACACTCTGCTTCTGACGGCCACCCCGGATTCAATGAATATGGATTTTAAGATTGAAAAGATTGAACAGGATGTGGACTACTATTATGTAACCTATACTTTTCTTACCCTGGTGAAAATTGATAATGCTTGGCAGTATCAACTGACAGAGAAGTCGCGCAAGGTGACAAAAAAAATCAGGCAGGATTTGGGCACTTATTTGGCCGAGGAGTTCAAGCAGGAGCATGATGCAATTGTGAAAGACCTGAAGGCCGAGCAAGCTAAGGCAAGTTTGGAAGGTACGCAAATCAGGGAAGAGGTGACAGAATATACTGGACTGATCGGTCAAACCTTGGATGTGGTCGCAGCCGTATTTCCTAACTATGAACCCGTGAAAACGGTAGCGGTGGAGTCACCTGAAGTGCCGGCAGAGGTTTTGGCGGCAATCAATTCAGCAACCACCACCGTACCAGTAAGTGCGGATAATCTGACTGCGGTCTATGACAGCTATATCTCGGAAAATGACCCGGATCACGACGACGTCTTTGGCGCCGCCGACAACTGTCTATTGACTTATAATCCGGACCAAAAAGATACCGACGCCGACGGTTTGGGCGATGTCTGTGATCTTGATCAGATTACTGGCGAGACTGCGACGAGCACTGCGAGTTCAACTGCTGAAACTACACCCACCGAGCAAACACCTCCAACAGAAATTGCGCCAACTGAACCAGCACCTGCTACTGAAACCGCGCCAGCCATTCAGCCGGACATTGTGATACCGGCGGAGACAACGACGAGCTCTTTGTAAATCCCAAATCCAAATCCCAATGACAAATAAAACCCCAAATCCAAAAAAACAGTATGATTTGATTGAAAGGACTGCAAAATTTGGCGAAGCTATTATCGAATTTGCAGGAATATTATTTAAAAATGAAATTAATAGACCGCTTATTAGTCAAATTGTAAGGTCAGGAACAAGCGTGGGTGCAAACTATATGGAAGGTGACGGCGCAGTGTCAAAGAAAGATTTCGAAAACAAAATTGGCATTTGCCGAAAAGAAGCAAAAGAAAGCATGCATTGGCTGAGAATGATTGCTAAGGCCAATTCCGACAAAAAAGAAACTCGTCGACAACTATTTAAAGAAGCTCAAGAATTAGTTTGGATTTTCTCATCAATAATAAATAAATCAAAAAACAAAAAAAAGATTTAATTTTTTTATTTAAATTTGGGATTTTGTTGGAAATTGAGATTTTGAAATTGAGATTTATATGTCCTAAGGTAGTTAAAAATTAATAATTTGTATATTAATATTTTACTAATATGCGCAAAGATAAACTCACTCAATCCTTAGTCATTCTTGCAGTCCTAACCCTCCTAGGTTCCGCCGGTTATTTCGGCTATAAAGAAATCAGAAAAGCATTGAATAAAAGTGGTGGCAGCGGACAAACCTCGCCCCAACCCTCTCCTGATAAAGGAGAGGGGGAAACGCAGGATCAGGTCTATACTCACCCGGACTACGGTTTTACTTTGCGATATCCCGGCAACCTGAAGCTCGGCAAATTTCCGGAAGGTGAGGGGGAAATAATCTTATTGCAGGGCGCGTCTACTCCCTCTCCTGAAGCAGGAGAGGGCGGGGGTGAGGTCGGTTTTCAGATTTTCATCTCACCCTACAACGAAACAGAAGAATTTTCTAAAGAAGTAATCTTGAAAGCGGACCCGAAGATGAAGATTGAGAATGATAAGACCATATCGTTGGGAAGTGAGGAAATCAGCGCACTTTCGTTTGACAGCTCGGGTGATACTGGCGCCACTCACGAGGTCTGGTTCGTGGCGGATGGGAATTTGTATCAGTGTACTTCGTTTAAACAGTATAGGGAACAAATGGAGCGCATTTTGCAGAGTTTGAGATTTAATTAGACAATATCGTAGAAATGTAAAATTGAAAAATCAAAAATCAAAATGACAATGTAAAATTCAAAATTATTAATTCATTTTACATTTTAATCTGTCATTTTCCATTTTGATATTTACATTTTGAATTAAGATATGGGAACCAAACTGAAAATTTTAATATTCACCATAATCCTGTTCTCCGGTTTTTCGGTTGGCAAAACCGTTAGTGCTGCCATCACCATCCGCCCGATGCTCAACACCGGCTTGGTCGGCTATTGGGCGATGGATGAGGGAGTTGGGATGGTCGTCAATGACCAGAGCGGGAACAGAAATACCGGAACGCTGACGCAGATGGATCCGGCAACCGACTGGGTGGACGGAAAGCTTGGCAAGGCTCTGGATTTTAACGCGAGTAACCATTATGTGAATGCTGGAAATAACAATACCTTAAATTTATACAACACTAACTTTACAATTTCTGTTTGGATTTATTTAAGAAATTATAATGCTTCATACGCGAGTGATATTGTCGGGCGCGCTTCGCCCACTGGTACTAGTGGGTATGATTTTAAAATACAAGGTCTTGCGGCAAGTACGCCAAGAAAAATAGGTTTTCACAATTTTGGCGCGACCTTGCCCGATGGAGTTTCTAGCAACAGTGATATAAGTTTGAGTGTTTGGCATCATGTTGCCATCACTTATAATTTATCTGGCTCAACAACTTCGTTTTATTTGGACGGTATAGCTGACGGCGGAGGGGAAATGGGAGCTCAAAATAATTCAGCTGCAGTTGATACAATCATCGGTATAGATCCTCGTGATTTAAGCGGTTATAATTTTGATGGTCAGATCGACGAAGTCCGGGTCTACAACCGCGCGTTGTCTGCCGGGGAAGTGACACGGCTTTACACCCTGACCAAGCCGAAAATATTAAGCGCGAACACCACCGGTCTGGTCGGGTATTGGAGTTTTAATGAGGGGCTTGGCACACAAGCTGGGGATATGAGCGGGAGGGGGAATAATGGGACTGCAAGCGGCAGTCCCGTCTGGGTGGAAGGCAAGAGGGGCAGGGCGCTGGATTTCAACGGTAGTAGTGACAATGTTAGTTTGCCAGACCCCGGCACCAACAGTATTT
>Ga0172379_10006059_pt1 | contig 16465 bp, 12 predicted proteins | sample GrowelOW334metaG_FD_119756 | JGI IMG/M metagenome (GOLD analysis project Ga0172379, IMG submission 119756) | Groundwater microbial communities from an aquifer near a municipal landfill in Southern Ontario, Canada - Groundwater well OW334 metaG | ecosystem: Environmental > Aquatic > Deep... | reverse complement strand
TAAAAATCTTTTCTGTCTTCTTCTTTCATCTTTGCCCTATTCATTGCTGCTGTATAGATCTTTGATACAAGGATCATACCCAATAATTGCGCGTTGCTCTCTCCTGTTCTGCCTTTTGAAAGGTTGATGATGAGTATTTTTCTATTGTCCATCACGTCTTCCAATTTGAATGCTGATTTTGTTTGTCCGATAATGTTTCTGATCAACCTATTGGTATTGAAGGATACAAATTTTGCTGAGAAGTATGGGATGATTTCTTGTTTTTCTCTATCACCCATCGCATTAAATGTTTTTTCTCGTCGATTTTTTACCGTAGGGTTGGTTACTTTTTTTACTTTGTATTCTCTGTAGGTTTCATCCGTGAAGAGTCTGACTACGTCAAGAAGTGTTGGTCTGTCTTCGAAGTCTTCGAGTAGTGTTAGGCTTCCGTATTTGAAATATTCTTGAAGTCTTGGTCCGAAAATTTCTGGTCAAAACATTTTGATAAATATTTCTGTTGCATCATTCACCACTCTATCTGCCTCGTCTAGAACGTTTATCTCATAGAGATTGAGCCCCATAGGTCTGTCCTCATTTCCTGCATCAAAATAGATAATGTCTTTTGCTCTGTCTTTGGGTACATATGCAAGCATGTCTTCTGCAAGGTCACCATGTGGATCTATAAGGCATAAACCATCTCCATTCCAGATGTCTTGTCTCGCTAATGTTTGCAAAAATACTGATTTACCGGTACCTGATTTTCCTACGCAGTAATGATGTCTAGTTCTATCTTCTCTCTTCATATACACTGGAGAGTAGGTGTTTCTATAGATATTTGTTCACAGAAGAATTCCGTCTTTAAATGTTTTGTATCCATATACTTTTTTTTGTATCATTGTTTTTACATATTTTCTTCAATCTTTTTCCACGATTTCTTTGTTCACGATCTCTGATTCCTTGAAATCTGTTATCGGTTGTAAATGTTCTACTTCCGTCATTCTGTTTCCTACTGCCCGATGATCTTTGTAATCTGATTCTAGGATGTCACTGAGTTCTCCTTTCTTGTACCCTTCTGCAAGAGTTCCGCTGATGATGAAACTATTTATGTCGTTTAATATCGGTAGATTTTCCGGACATGGAAGTACTTTGTAGGCCATCCATGAAATAATTGGCGAACGGTTATAAATTCCATCTGGAAAATGGAATAGTGATGCTAATTCATTTACTCAAAACATATTTCTCTTAAAAAAGAAATATGGCAGATTGAAATAAGCCGCAAATTTCCATAATGGTCTGAAAATAAATCCCAACATGTCATGCTTATTTTCTGGCCCATTGAGCTCATTTCCATATTCATCTCCATAGATATTATACGCACTCGACATGATATCTATATTGTCTTCTATGTGTTGTTTGTCATCAGACGAAGTTGTAATGAGTACGCCGGCTTCAAAGAATGGCAATCCCGCTTCTTCTCCCATAGCATTGAGTGCATCTTCTTTGGCTTTGAGCATACGTACCATGGTGATATTTTCTTCTTTTTTTGCTCATGATACCATATATTCTGATGGACCATTGAAGAGGAAGGTTGCCAATTTCCATGGCATGAGAAGAAATTTTCGTCGCGCCATCGGTTCGATGTCGAGATTTTTGTATAATCTGTCTACGAGTTTTTTTGCTTTGTTATTGAATCGTTTACCTATTGGTTTGATAGGTATGATGATACTTACCGTATCGTATCTGGAGATTTTTCCCATTGCATCAATAATATTGTTGAGTGGATCGTCGGGTTGTTGTTTAAATGTTTTGATATTGTAGACCGTATCTTTGAGCGGCTCCAAAGGCATAATATCTCGATATTTTTTTGGAAAAATTTTTGGCTTGTTTATAATTTCGATTGAGCAATTTGGATATTGTGCTGATATTGATGATTCTACGATTTTTTGATATTCTGGATATATGCCTATGAGAAAATTTAACTGTCCATCTTCGTAGTGAAAAATCATGGTGACTTTGGGTTTACGAAACACCATTTTCATAAATGCGTCCATTGTACCTAGCTCTCATAGTTTATGAAGATTGTGGAAGACTTGCGACATGCGTCCAATTTTTTCTTTCATGTCTTTTGCTAATTCTTTTTCTTGTTCACGATCTATTTTTCCTTCTCCTCTAGGTAGCATAACTTTGAGGTAAATCATTCTATTGACGTGAAACAAATCGTAGAAAGAAATTAAGATTCTTTTGATGATGATAAAAGAGACAAACGCCAAGAGTAATATCGCTGCCCCCTGTCGCAGATATCATACATAACTCGTTGTATAAAATGAAACATTCTCTCGAAAGCTTGAAGTTCAGATATTTGTGATTTGTTGTCATTGTGTTGTATTTGTTTGTACTGGCGTATAGATATTTTTGTTTATCAAAAAATTTTTTACTTCTGTAACTCATCACATGTTTGTGATGCATTCTGCTTTGTTGGTTCATCGAGCAGAGCTGGTGAGTTGAGAAATATTATTTATCTGATTTGTATTTTTGTCGTATTGTGTTTGTAATGCCTGTTCACATTGGAGAAGCTCCATTTTGGATTTTTGTTTGATTAAAAAAATTGTGCAGAATTAACTTCCCTATGTATGCTTTTTTTCTTTGTAAAAAACAGTCTTTTCTTCCTTTTAAACTTGTGTTTTGTCAAAAAATTGATGAATAGTGGATTTATTGATTTGTTGTTTTATCTTTCATTGACTTTATTATTTTTTTTTGCGATGAGTTTTTTATATGCCTGCGGCGCTTTTCGTAGGACCTACTTTCTTTGAAATTACTTATGCGCCTTGCCCGCGCCCGGCTCTACTTTTCCCCTCTACGAGGACTTCGCCTTCCGGCGGCAAAAGCCCTAAAGGATAAATAGGCAAAAGCGCCTCGTCGAGTGCGGTCTTGGATATGTGCAGACTCGATATTTGAGTTTGGGAATGGTCCCACATTAGACATTGCACTCGACTTTACCTACCTCATTGAAAATCAAGTTCTAAAACGACTATATCTAATAATAAATTAAGAGAACAGCCTCCTTGATAAAGGGGGAAGGAGGTCCGCAGTACTGCGGACCGGGAGGGGGATTTGTTTTTTTCTTATGTGTAGGGGATCGAGGGGTTTGTTTTCTAGATCGATAGAGTTTGTTTTCTAGATTGAATGGGTTTGTTTTTTAATTTATATTTCTTTTAACATAAACCTTGAATTTTATGGGTGAATACATAAATGAGGAGGTAGTTTTATCTATATTATTTGCTTGCTATGGAAGAAGACCTATCGTTTGGTATTGATACCATAAATTGACGCTATTGATATAAAGATTCTATTTCTTGAAGTTTTGAAGAATTTAAAGAGAGAATAAAATTATTATTTGATTTGAGTAAAAAAGAAGAACGAGAAGATGAATTGGATATGGGCATGAAAGCGAGAAATAAATATCTTCGTGAGGCAAAAGAATTGTTTACTTATATGGCGTCAACTTCACAGGAGCTGCTTACTCTTATACAAGATTTGCAAAAGCAAGAGGATGCTCTTAAGGAGGAAAACAAAAAGTTTCCTCCCATAGAAAAAAAGGTCCTAAAATCATTATCTCCTGTTAGAGCGAAGTGGATTAAAAAAATGCGTTCATGTCTATTTGAATATGATAAGGAGGACATGAATGCGGCATATAGACAGGCAATTATGAAATTGCATACATGAGAGGCAATTATTCATGAAAATACTGATGGTTCCGTGAGCGCTGTGGAATTCGTAAATGAACATATTTTATTGGAAGGTAGAGAGCTTCAACTTACTATTGGTGAAAATGTTTTTAATGAGAGCTATAATGGTAAGAAAGTGGTGAGGAATCAGGTAAAACAAGAAGTTTTGGATGAAGATCATAAAGATCATTTTCATATTATTGATATTCAGAAAAAGTTGAAAGACGATTGAAAATATATTATAACTGTAGATAATGGCTTAGGGTCTATTCTAGATTGATTTCATCTTGATGAGATTGAGAAAAAGATCATATCGTTACAAGTTTTGTTATGATTTGAATGAGTTGTAATAGTCTCTCTAGAGAGAGATAAAGATGGTCGTCGCAATTTTTTGAAATTTGGGCGTGGTAAAAATTATGTGTATCTTGGAGTCGTTCAAGATCCAGCTAGAAGCTGAAGTTTTCTTGTTGCTAAAAACACTAATAATGGGTAGATACAAATATTTTTTCCTTTTAACCTTGAATTTTATGGGTGAATAGGTAAAGGGAAGGGCGAATGATTTTAGTGTTTAAAGTTTTTTTGAAATGGCAAATAAATACAATCATCAGGAGTCTGAACTAAAATGGCAAAAATATCGAGAAAAACATCAGATTTATGCTTTTGAAAAAGATACTACAAAACCCGTCTATAGCATAGATACGCCACCTCCTACGGTCTCTGGAAAGATCCACATCGGACATGTTTTTTCCTATACCCAAGCAGAAGTGATCGCGAGATATAAGAGGATGACCGGTCATAATGTCTTTTATCCTATGGGATATGACAACAATGGAATCCCTACAGAACAGCTAGTAGAGAAGGATCTGTGAATCAATATCAAGGATGTGGAGCGCAAAGATTTTGTGCAAAAATGTCTGGAAGTCGTAGAAAAATATAAGACTTTGTATGAAAATCTCCGGAGGTCTATGGGATTTTCTATCGATCGAAGCAGGACCTATACTACCATCTCTCCCAATGTCCAACAAATCGCACAGCAGACATTTGTCAAATTATTTAAAGAGTGAAATATCGTATGTAAGGATTTCCCGGCTTTGCGATGCACCAAAATGCAGACGACTGTCGCGCAAGCAGAGACAGAGGAAAAAGAATTTAATGAGTTTTTTAATTACTTGAATTTCACCCTCACCCCCGACCCCTCTCCTTCAGAGAGGGGGGAATCTGAGAAATTGGTGATTGCTACTACGAGACCTGAACTTTTGCCTGCGTGTCTTGCGGTATTTGTCCATCCAGATGATGAAAGATTTGCCAAATATGTAGGGAAAACTATCACCACGCCTTTGTGAATTACCGTGCCACTTTTGGCTGACGACAAGGTAAAAATGGATAAAGGAACGTGAGTGGTGATGTGTTGTAGTTATGGTGACGAAGTGGATGTGTATCGAGTACAAAAACATCATCTCGGAGAGAAGATCGTGATCGATAGATATGGGAGGATGAAGGATTGTGGTGTGCCAGAAATCGAAGGCATGAAGATAGAAGAAGCAAGAGAGACTATCATGAAGCTGTTTGAAGAAAAAGGGTTGGTCGTCAAGAGAGATCCGATTACGCAATCAAAACAGATCTCCGAAAGAGGAAAAGTGCCTGTCGAAATTCTGCCTGTGAAGCAGCGATTTGTCAATCTTTTGGATAAAAAAGAAATTCTCTTGGCAAAAAATGATGAGATGCATCGATATCCTGGATTTATGAAAAAAAGATCAAATGACTGGATAGAAAATCTCCAACGAGATCGAAATATTTCTCGTTCAAGAAAGTTTGGAATCCCAATTCCGGTCTGGTATAATGTCGCTACGGGTGAAGCTATTTTCCCAAGCGAAGCGCAATTGGCCAAAGGCCCTGTGGATCCGACAGTCGAATTGCCAGAAGGATTTTCTGCTGATCAGGTGAGGGCAGAAACACTAGTTCTCGATACATGGTTTACCTCATGATTGACCCCATTGATCAATCAAATCAATCTTCAAAAAGATGGCTATCCTCAAAATATTTTGCCTATGAATCTCAGGCCACAAGCGCATGATATCATCCGCACCTGGTTGTTGTATACGACCTTGCATGCGTATTTTCGCGATGGGCAGAAGCCGTTTGATGATGTGATGATGTCAGGATTTTGTATGGCGGTAAAGGGGGAGAAATTTAGTAAATCCAAAGGGAATGCAAAATTTGATCCTGAAAGTATCATCACCCAGCGATGAGCTGATGCTGTGAGATTTTGGGCATGTGGAGGACAATTGGGGAAGGATATTCTCTTTGATGAAAGTGAATTTAAAAATGGGCAAAAACTGGTGACGAAATTATGGAATGCATTTCAATTTGTAAAAATGCAACTCGCTGATGCGGACATCAAGACATTGAGAAATGAAGGAGTAAAAGATATTTATCCTACGGATCAACGAATTCTCATCAGACTTAATGAGACTATCGCTGAGATGAAAAAATCTCTTGATAAATATGAATATGGTGCAGCAAAAATAAAGTTTGAAGAATTTTTCTGGAAAGATTTCTGCGATATGTATCTGGAAATGATCAAGGTCAGATTGTATCAACCAGAAAAATTTGAGAATGGAGAAATGAAGAAAAAGTCATGACAATGGGCATTGTATACCGTTTTTGACGCTATCGTTAAATTGATTGCTCCTTATCTTCCTCATATTGCCGAAGAGATTTATCAGGATTATTTTAGGGGATTCGAGTCTAAGATATCGATTCACATTACAGATTACCCTCACGAAGTTAATAGTGAACAACTAACAACTAACAGTGTTGATGCGGCTAAAGAAAACTTTGCAAAAGTGATAGATGTCGTGGAAGCAGCGAGAAAATATAAAACAGAAAAGCAGATTTCTATGGGTGCAGAATTGCAGAAATTGATCTTGTCCGGACCACAGGAATATCTAGATATGATAGGAACCTATATGGATGATGTGATCGGTGTGACAAAAACTTTGAATGTAGAATTTTTGGAAAAGGACGGTGTGGCTACGATGATTGAATAAAAAATCTTGGATAAAATCCTCCACCACTTCGTGGTCCCCCTCCCTTAAAAAGGAGGACAAATTTGTCTCCCTTTGTAAAGGGAGAAGTCCGAAGGACAGAGGGATTTCTTTAAATCATTTCTACTATCTGTATGTACAACTTTTATCAGTCAAAGATTCGAAGAGATATCCAAAGGGAGGTGTATAAAAACCCTCACTTTAGTATGCATCTTTGGGGGACTGAGTATTTTGGCGTGATAAAAGAAAAAAAAATACCTGTCCCGCGTTGGGCGGGGTGACCTTGGAAACTTCAGCGACATCAGATATTGTGAGTACAATTACCAAATGATGAGGAGCTTGTGAAGCAGGAACTTGCTCATGCAAAGAAGAAATTATCAAGCCCCGACTGATTCGGGGGAAATGTATTTTTGCAATTGGGTGTGATCAATGAAATTGTCAGATTTGAAAATGCGCAACATATCGCTCCTGAATTTGCTCATGATATGAAAGCAATCAGGCTTGGATTGCGCAACGATATATGTCACAAATATGACTTGAAAAGCTCATTTAGAGAAAATATGCCACAGGCGGGCATCATCTATGATGTAACTAAATCCGATGAAACATTGCTCAAAGATATGAATGATAGTTGCAGAAAACGTGTGAGGAGATCGGGAGATTTCTGATTGAGATTTGGAGATTTACCTATTTGAGAAGAAGGAAAATTTTATGAAAAGCGATTGACGACAGCTGGTCATAAATGATTTAATATTATCCGTAAAGCTCAATATGACCGCTTAATTACTTACATGAGAGAAAATAACGCCTGAAAACTTTTGGTGGCATATAAAGATGATGAAATTATCGCATGAAGTATTTGTCTTTTTGATGGCGAATTTCTCGTGTGTCCATATGGATTCTATGATAGAAATTTTAGCAAAATTTGATGTCAGCATTTTCTTAAATTTAAAACCTTCTGACGAGCAAGAGAACATGGGTTCACGTATGTCGATACGGGTGGATGAGCCCCAACTGGCTTTCCGGAGCATGAACTCACAGGGGTAACGGAATTTAAGGAATCATTGGGTGGAGAAAAAATCGAGTATTATGGGAATTATGATATAGTGATAAATAAATTTCTTTATTGGGTGTTTAAGCTTTGGTATAAAATTAAAAAATAATTTTGTAGGCAGTCATTGCGAGGAACGAAGTGACGCGGCAATCAATTGTTACTTTTTTACTTGCTAGATTCTATTTTTATTTTATGCCTGCGGCGCTTTCCTGCGGAGCGTTACTTTCCCTCATTGCCGGGAAAGTAACCAAAGGAGCTAGTTCTTTGCATGCCTCGCTATATCGTTCAGATTGCTATTTATGAATGTAATCCAGCTCAAACAACCCTGCTAAAGCAGGACCGAGGTATGCAAAGAACCAAAATCGTTGACTGCTTTCATGTGGGGTTACTCCTACGCGCTATTTTCTTCATTTGATGTGAAGCTCCTATTAGTTGGTTGGTTTGTAAATTTATTTTCTTTTCGGGTAGTCCCCCTGAGAAGGGGGATCAAGGTTTTTTGTTTTTTTTAAATGCTATTTAAAGTGAATTTAAAAAAAGGCCTGCAATATTGCAGGCCTTAATAATTGTTTTGTGAGGTTTATTCGTACACGAATTCGCCTAGCGGTGTTTTGATAGTGAGTTTTTTTGTTCTTGCAGATTTTACGTAGCCCACGATTTGGGCATCTATTCCAAAATCTTTGGAAATGCTTATGAGTTCGTTTGCTGTATTTTTTGGTACATACATTTCCAAACGATGCCCCATGTTGTAGGTAGAATACATACTTTTATTTACATCTTTTCCTTCTCTTTCCAATCTTTTATTCACCCTGTCTTTGATGATCTGGAACAATGTGGGCATGGGGAAGAGATTATTTTTGATAACAGCAATGTTGTCGTCAACGAATTTCATGACTTTGGTCTGTCCGCCGCCGGAGCAGTGTATGATGCCATGAATGTCATTGTGTGGGATTTTGGTCAGAATTTTTTTTATTACCGGAGCATAGGTTCTGGTAGGTGAAAGTAGAAATTTGCCAAAATTCATTTTACCATCTTCTCCTCCATAGTTCCATTTCGGGAAAGTCTCTTGTACATTCCATTTTAATGTGTCATTATATGGTGCACAATAAGCTAATCTTTTCTTTTTGAGTATGGGATCAAAACTTTCGGGATATTTTTTTCCATATCCTGGTCCGAGAAGATCGTGTCGCAGACTGGTTAGTCCATTACTTCCGATGCCACTGTTGTATTCACTTTCATAGGCACATTGGCCAAATGAAGCGAAGCCTACAATAATGTCGCCTGGCTGTATTTTGTTCACGATCACATCACTCCGTTTCATACTTGTAGTGATAGTGTGGTCAATGACGATGGTGCGCACTAAATCGCCCACATCTGCTGTTTCGCCACCGGTAATTACGATGCTGATACCATATTGCTTCATTTTTTCTACAAATTCGATTGTCCCTTCGATAATCGTAGAAAGCACACTTTCTGGAATCAAAAACGCATTTCTTCCGATGCTAGCAGACAATAACAATGGTACATTTACCGCCCCTACACAGGCTAAGTCATCAAGATTCATTACAATCGAGTCTTGTACCACACCTTTCCATACTGAACTATCACCGGTCTCTTTCCAATAGATATACGCTAATGAGGTTTTGGTACCCGCCCCATCGGCATGTGAAATGTTGCAGTGAGTTTTTCTGCCATGCAAATAGTCAGGTAGGATTGTGCAGAATGCTTTTGGATAAAGCCCTTTGCCGAGTTTTTCAATGGCTTTGTGCACATCTTTTTTACTGGATGATACGCCTCTTTGGGCATACATATCCTGAGATTCTTCATTTTTTTTGTCTTTTTTTGGTGTCATAAAATTTACATTTAGGTTAATTATTTTTTTTCTGTTTCTTTTCATCCAATCAAACACTTCATTACTTACTGAGTAGCTATCGGTGTTTATTGTATGGATTTTGTCCTCTTCGTGTGTGGTCCTGTGCCCATGTAAGAGATCCTGTTGCCAGCTGTAATAGTAAGTTGAGACTTTTTGGTCTTTAATACTATTACAATGTCCCCGTCTGGATTTGCATCAATGGTACATGTCTCTGTTTCATATTCGCTTTCATTAGCTATCTTCGACATATACTCTAACGCTTTCATGAAAGAGTGTTTTTTTTGTTTTTGTTTGATCCAATAAATCAAAGGACTTTTGGATTTCTCTAAAAAAGATGTTCATAATACTTGAGTTTTGGTGAATAATTTTTTGAATTTTGTTTTACTAACTACAGAATGTATAAAAAATCCGTAGAATGTCAAGCCAAACGGGGCGAAAGAGGTCAGCCCTGCTAAAGCAGGGTTACACTTCGTTTCAATTTTTGATTTAAAAAAACTGCTATGATGGTCTGAAATATCAGGTCATAGCAGGTTTGTAAATAGTGATGATATCTACCATGGAAACTTTGCCATTCGTGGAGGCGTTCCATAGAATGATTCCCATTTTTTGTATAATTCTGCTTTAGTATAGCAGACTAAGGCGGTTCTCTCATGCACAAATGTTATGAAAAGCGATTGACCTTCAATGTCGCCTGTATATATGCCCCATTGGGCATCGTACCTCATAAACATGTTCCCCTTTGTTCCTACGAATTCTCCGAATACAATCAAATCATCTATTTGAATGTCTTCTGTAATTTCCATCTCTCCATTGTTTTCCCTCTTGTGGTCTTTCCAGGGGGTATCATGAGAAAATCGATAATATGGTTCTAACGGATGAGATGATGTGAATAAGCTTAAGTCTTTCATGCTTTTTAATATCTTTTTTTCGATTTCTTCTGAAAACCTGTAGCTACCCTTTTCGCCTTTTACGATAATTTCATATACATAGTTACCTCCACTTCCTATCTTATATACCTTATTGCCGTTCATCTGGAAGGTCAATATTGACAGGGATGGGGTTCTTTTGGGGAGTGGTTTAGAGCTTCCGGTTAACATTTTCAACATCCCTCCAGATACTTCATCTGTTTGCTTCCTACTTGTTTTTGTAAGATTAAGAATGATTTTTTGTGTCTTCATTGGTTAGTGTTTTTATTTATGTTAGTACTTTGTTTTTTTATTTTCACTTGAATGTATAAAAAATCCATAGAATGTCAAGTCAAACGAGACGAAGGAGGTCAGCCCTGCTAAAGCAGGGTTACACTTCGTAGTGCCTCTTGAATTACTTATTTTCTCATGCTTGCTTTTCCTCCAAATATGCAATCATTTTTCTGAGGATTTCGTTGCCGTGTTCTATGTCTTCTTTAGTCACTCACGGGAGACTATCATCATAACCTTCGAACTTTGGAGTCCTTCTGCTACTTCGAGAGCGGCATCTTTTATCGTAATATTGATTGAATGCATCAATTTCTTTTATTATATTTTTATTAAAATATATATCATAAAAATTTTGTAAAATTGATATATAGTCTATGATAAAACTCATTCGATTTTTTTTGCACTTAAAAGTATGAGCAAGAAAAAATCCTTTATTGTTATGCTTTTTAGAAAATTCTATATCAATATTGTTTACTATTTTTGTCGGAATCATATCGGTATATTCATACAACCGTTGTTTTAATTTAGAAATAGCATAAGAAATAGATAAATTGTCTTTCGAATCCTCCTCCTGGGCATTAATATTCATGAAATCATTTGCTGGTAGTAGTGCCTTATACACATTTCCATCTTTTGAATGGATATACATGTATTCGCATTTTTCTCCGTTTTCATGCATTCATTCAAATATCTGCATGCCATTTACGATAACATCAAAAATTTGATTCTGTGTATCTTCTGGATGGAAGCGGAACCCTTCTATGTGATCGACTTTTCGTACAAGTGGCTGGAGAGAATCCACGATTTGTGATAAAAAATAAATCTGTTCTGACGTTCTTATGTATATTTTCCCATCAAAGTCAAGGCAAATCGGTCGATATGGGGCTGATTTTTGATTTTTTGCAGGGTTTTGCTTATAATTAATACGAATAAACGACTAAGCGATGAAACGCCTAAATGGGAAAGGCCAATCGTTCTTAATCGTTTAAGCGCTTCAACCCACGCAGTTCTGCGGGGCATGCTCTTTAGCGTTTTACCGTTTTTGATGGACGATAAGAATCAAGCAAATACTTCTTGACCGATAAACTTTGATCAGCTTTTGATTACCAATCAAGCGCCTGAAGCAGTTTCTGCTACTTTAAAAGATCATCTTGTCGTAGACACATCAACGTTTTCTCCTGAAGTGCAAGCGACTGATCAGACTACTAGTTTGCTGACTGAGGCTAATGCCGCAATGAAGGAAAATCCTGAATGATCTGTTATCGATATCTCAAATATTGCGATAGAGGAGAGTGTCCGTGACGACTCTAAAAAAAGCGTTTCGCTTGGTGATAGCGGTATAGGTGCTGGTATGCTTGGAGCAATTAGTAAATTTAATTATGGAAAAATTATTGCTATTAGCATCGTTGTTATCGCTGTCGCTCTTTTGACTTCATGAATCGCATTTTTGTGGAAATCATACCTGGATGTCGCGAGTCAGCCAAAAATTGATCCCGCATATCAAAGCTATGTAGATTATTCCAAAGACTATCAAAAATTGATCAGTGAATATACCAAATTTGATGATTATTATACGATGGCATCGACGTCATTTCTTGGTGCATCAGCCGCAAATAATGTTGGGTCTGTTCTCAATTCCAATAGATTGAGTTATGTACAAAAAAAAGATATTTTCCAAAATGGATTTAACGGTATTGCAAGCGATATGATCGCTAATTACAATAGACTCGATGCCTTGAAAAAAGATATTACACAATACGGCTTCTTTCCCAAGGATTTGCTGGGTATTTTCCCTGCAGACCAAGAAGATATCTCTATCAAAAACTCTTTGATGTCGCTTGAAGTCGTGAAATTTAGCACTGCTATCAAGGTGTTTTCGTATCTTGATACCTTCATCAAATGATTGGCAAATCTTCTCTCTATCAGTCCTGAGGAAGTGCAAAAGAAAATACAAGATTTGGATACAAGAGGCGAAAAAGATATCAAGACTTATCTCAATACTTGTTATCTCAATCCTTATGAAATAGATGAGAATTGTAATCTGACTGCAGATTTTGATAGATACTATACTTACTATGAAAAGGCCTCCAAATTTGATATCAGTTTTTTCAAGAAATTGATGTACTATATCGATCTCAAACTTGAACAATCTGACCTGCCAAATTTCAGTATTACTTTTCAAAGATTTGATCCTAGACAAAAAGAGATTTCTTTCAATGTGGAGGTTGATACCTTCAAGCAAGACGAGGCCTCACTTATCAGACAAGGAATTCTCAATCCACATATCTTTGTCGTGACACAACTTCTTGATCTCTTGAAACAAAGTCTCTTTGTGATAGGAGAAAATATTGATTCGAAGCAATTGAAAATACAACAGAAGGTTGTGCAGATATGATCTACGGTTTTCCCCGTGAATAGCTCATCGATGAATTTTGTGCTTCCTATACAAAAAAATCCACAAAGAGAAATATCAGATTTTATCCTTAATAAAGATTACTATCTTAACGCAGTGACGAGTGAGTGAACAACTAATGACTTACAGTTAACAATTACTGGTCAGCAACTGACAGGTTGAGTGCAAGCAATTATATGAACAGGGGAAGTGTGAAGTGGTGATGTGTGAACTGGCGTTGTCAGTACGCAAGAAGATACCGGTCCCGCTGTATGAATTATTCAATAACATAACTTTATTTGCATAGTATATCAATGGAAGAAAAGAAAACACAAGTAGAAACTACAGAGAATGTGAGCAAAGTAAAATTGCCTACTTCCATCAATATGGACAAGGTGAAAGCTTTTTTTGCACCCGTTTTGTTATTCTTTAAAGATAAAAACAATTCTGGAAAGGTAGCTCTTGTCTTGGCCGCATTGTCTGTCGCATGAGCTGTGTATTTTGTATTGAGTTTACTATCTGTTATTACGTCTCTCAATGCGAAAACTCCTGAGTTGGTTAATCTCGCCAATTATGATACTACTGCTTTGAGTACCAATCGTATTACCAAAGAAGTGCTAAGCTTCTCTACGACATTTTATGACTTGATTACTAAGGATAACGACATTATCAAAGATATAGAAAAATATACTAAGTATATGCAAGATTTGCAATTGCCTTATGAAAATTTTTTGAAGTATGTATACCTTCCTAGTCTTAATGTGTGGAAAGATGTATATACTAATGAGATCGATATCGACATGATCGGAGCAAAATTCCTAAAAGAAAATCCATATAATGATGTTATGCTTTTGCAGAAATGGAGTAACTTTTTTAAGAACGTGGGTGGTAATAATGAATTTAATGAAATATCTGATATTTCTGTCGGCAATATTACTGAAACTCCTGATGGATATTTTTCTCTGCCTGTGACTGTTGCCTTTACTGCCAATTCTAAGCGCGCTTTTCTTATGCTTGTAGATAAACTATCTATGACATCCAACAAAAATACCTTGTCACTTATCAATGAATTCTTCTACTATCTCCGACAAGAAATCAAAAAACAAAAGAGGCCTGAAATTGAAGCTTTGACTGCTAGTTATTCCGATGTTCTCGGTTCGTGACTCAGTGAAGATAGATATATCTGATATGCTTTATACAATCGAATATATGGTAGCGGTGAAAATGTATTGATCGATGATGCAGTTATTGAACAGTCAATCAAGGGATTGATGTTTTGTGATTCTGTAGATATGAATCAGTGTTATTATCAATTTAGAGAAAAATACAGAGACCTTGCATCTTTTGCTTACGCTATTTCCAAGGATGTGAGTCAGGATGTGGTAGGTAATTTTAAAAATTTCTTTTTTACCTTACCGTCTAGTCTTACTATTCAAGATTTTACTTTTGATAAGTTGAAATCTACTGATTTAAATAATTTTCAGACTTTGAAATATCAAGGAAAGGTTACCATACATGTGTATGGTAAGGGTATTCCTCAAGAAGATGTCGATCAGATCGCTATGGTTCTTGGTAAACAATGTTTTGGTGAAGAAAAGATGATGTCTGTAGAACAGGCTTTAGTTCTTGTCAATGATGCTATCGTGAAACAATCTGATGCTGCATGAGCAGACAGATCTAAATCTCAAGATCTCTTGGAACTTAAAACTATTTTGGATCTTGTTGTGGCGGAATATCCTACGATTTCCAATTATAAAAAAATAATCAGACTTTTTGAAATGTGGAGAATGCTCAGTGATGGGGGACTCTGCCAATAGTAACTAATAACTAACAACTAATAACTAACAGTGTTCGTAGCTCGTAATATAAAAGATTGAGCCGGACTGTTAGTTTTTCACTGTTAACTGTTAGTTATGCAAGGTTGTGTCGTACCTTATCTACATCTTCGTCATTTTCTAGGACATCGACGAGGCGGAGAAATTTGTCTTTTTCATCTCATGAGAGTGTAACCATATTATCTGGTTCAAATTGGATATCGGCTTCGATAATGTGATAGTGAAGTTCTTCCAATTTTTTTTGTACATCGATGAAATTGAGCTTGTCGGTATAGATGACTGCTGTATTTTCCTCTACCTCAAAATCCTTGATGGGAAGCTCCATGACTACATTTTCAAAATCAGGTCATAGGGGGGTTACTTTTTCTACTTCTCTTCATTTATCCATTATTTTTTCTGCAGTGCCATCGGTGACAATGATTCCAGTTTCTTTAAATTGTCGCGCAACGGAGTTTGGTAATCCAAGCGATCATCAGAATTTTCCCATAGTGGATTTGATGCTTGAAGCTGTTCTATTGGTGTTTGAGGTAAGTGTTTTGATCAATACCGCTACGCCACCTGGGCCATATCCTTCATAAAATATCTCTTCCAAATTTTCTCCTTCGAGCTGGCCAGATCCTTTGAGAATTGCTCTATCTACGATATCTCTTGGTACTCCAGCGTATCTGGCTTTTTGTAATGCAAGTTCTAGTGATGGATTCATTCTAGGATCAGCTCCTTTTTTTGCTGCCAGCTGGATGACTTTGGACATCATGCTATATGTCTTTCCTTTTGCCTGATCTCCTGCGGCTTTTTTTGCCGCAATACTGTGTCGTCTTCACATTATGTTTTCGTAAAAGAAGTAAAAGAAGTAAAAAAAGTAAAAGACGATTCTTGTTTTACGTCATTTACGTTTTTTACGTTATTTACGGTTTATTACATGTTTTATGTCGTCGAGTTTGTATCCTTTTTTCATGAGTTTTTGGATGATTTCAAATCATTCGACTTCTTTTTTCTTGTAGTTGGCGATTTCTTTTTTGATTCTTTCGTGAATTCAATCACCGATATCTTCTTGGTTCTCTTGCACTAATTCTTTGATAATATCTTTTGGTACACCTCTGAGTTCCAATTTTCTTGTGATGAGTATGAGCGGTTTTCCTTTCTTGATAACTTCACTATTGATGTACATTTGTCCAAACATTTTATCGTCGATGAATCTGTGTTCTTTGAGTTCTTTCATCGCGTAATGCACCTCTTCGCTAGAATATCATTTTTGGAAAAGTTTTATCCTGAGATCTTGTTCAGTCTTGGGGTGATTGTAGAGGAATTTGAGGGCGTAGTCGTAGCACTTCATGGCCAAGCGGAGCGAAAATAAATATTTTTTTGTC
>Ga0172379_10006058_pt1 | contig 16466 bp, 10 predicted proteins | sample GrowelOW334metaG_FD_119756 | JGI IMG/M metagenome (GOLD analysis project Ga0172379, IMG submission 119756) | Groundwater microbial communities from an aquifer near a municipal landfill in Southern Ontario, Canada - Groundwater well OW334 metaG | ecosystem: Environmental > Aquatic > Deep... | reverse complement strand
CTCAAATGATTTTTTTTCTAATCCGAGATTGTAACTATTTATTATGGTCGGAAAATATTGTCGTAAACTAAAAAGTCGAACAATTTCATTAAACTGCGGCGGCGTATTTTTTGAAAAAATCACAATTTTTACACCCCGCTTCTGCCAAGCTTGCGCCAATCTAAATATTGGGCGATTCAACTTCATAAAAGACATATGAATTTTTCTCAATTCCGCTCCTGTTTCAGAAAGACCGAGTTCTTTGGCCGCCAAACTAAAAGATTTTGCTTCAGTTATTTTACCTAAAGTCGCGGCACTGAAATATTTATAATAAGCAATCTTATAAACCTCATGATAGTCCAGATGATATTTTTTCGAAATCCACAAACAAGTTTCTTTATAACTACCGAGAATTAAAACACCAAATAGATCTAAAATTATCAAAGGCATATTAGTTCTTTTTAATTATTTTTACAATCCCCTTCTCCGCGTCAACTTCGACCAGATCACCGTCGTGCAGAACTTTGGTGGCGAATTTCGTGCCGACGACGCAGGGTATCCTCAGCTCTCTAGAGACAATTGCCGCGTGGCAGGTCAGACCGCCCTCATCGGTTACGATAGCCGCGGCTTTTCGAATTGCCGGCATTAAATTGGGGCTAGTGGCTGCCGAAACTAAAATATTTCCTTCTTCCATCTTAACCATTTCCTCCGGCATATTTATTACTCTAACAACTCCTTTCGCCTGTCCTTTAAAAGCGACCGAACCAATAATTTCCTTAGATAATTTAATCTTGGATTCTCGAGCAAAGTTCTTTCTGATGAATTCCTCAGCCCGACAACCGGACAAACAAAAGTGCCTGTCGCCTTGACCACCATAAACAACCAGGTCCATTCTTTGATTAATCAAATTAGTATTAATCTTATTTTTTAGCAAACCATCAGCTATTTCGACTGGCAACATCATTCTAACTTGTTTTAAACTTAAATGAAGCCGACTAGCAACTTCGTTCAACAGCGGCTCAATTTGATAATAGGAATGCGATTGCAATTCTCGTCGATATGGCTTAATAAAAACCATCTCCCGCGCTAGCTTGATTATTTGTTTTTCATAGCGGCTAGCTTTTAGTTCTTTGATAATTTCTCTTTGCCGCTTAGCGGTGGACGCTAGTTCGGATTGATATTTTTTTAATTCTTGAGTGGGATTAATGTGGCGCTTAATCAAATCTCCCAGAATATCGAGAAAATATAAAATATCCACAGCTGGTCCTTCATAAACGTATGTGGTCCAACAATATTTATTTGTATGCTGCCGTAAAATATTGACCAGCCTGGGACGATTATTCTTTAAATAATCTAACAATTCCGGAGAGACCAGCTTTCTAAACTGTTTTAACAAATTTTGATCTTTTTTAATGTCAACTAATATCTTTAAAAGATCTAATTCCTGGAGCTTATTAAAGGTGGGGCGAAGCGGGGTAGTTAATATTCCAAAATATTCCGATCGATGCCTAGTTTTTAAAATATTTTCTAATTCATCGGACAGAAAAGTGGAGTCGTGATAATCTAACAACGGTAGTATCAAACCATAAGTGTATACTTCCGTGTTAGTTCTGACATAACGCTGATAGATATTATTAAGATATCTATTATTTTCATTTTTTAAATTACTTCTTAAGCTAGACAGCTCTTTAATCTGTTTTTTACCCAATGCTTCCATCAACACATAAAAGTTTCTTAAGACGGCCGGATTTTTTCTAATCATACCGACTAAATTTAAATGGCCAGCGTGCCAATTTCGAGACTGAATATAATATTCAACGGCGTGATTTTCTACTTTAAAAATTAAATTAGCTGATTTGCCTAAGACTTTTTTCATGCCACTAGTAAAAGCGTCAGCCAGCATAAAAAGAGGAAACAAAGAAACAACATATTCATTGGCAAATCTTGTCCACTTTTCCTGCATATTTTTATCTTTTAATAATTTTAACTATTCCTTGATTGGCATCCACCTCGACTAAATCGCCGTCATGCAAAACTTTGGTGGCAATTTTTGTACCGATGATACAGGGGGTATTAAATTCACGAGAAACTATCGCGGCATGCGAGGTTATTCCGCCTTGTTCGGTGACAATAGCGGCCGCTTTTTTCATAGCTGGGACAATGTCGGGATTGGTGGCGATGCTGACCAGGATATCACCTTTGTTCATCTTAGCCATATCGGCCACGCTGTTAATTATTCTAACTAGTCCCTTAGCCTTTCCCAGACAGGCAGCCTGGCCGCTAAGCTCTTGAATGTTCTGAGCTACTTCCGAAAACAACATTTTTTCAATCTTTTTCACTTCCGAACCGGTAAAAATTACGTCAATATTTTTTTCGGCATAATAAGCGCTGCTCTTCGATCTAATCTTTAAAGACTTAGTCAGTGTTTTATCGGCTAATCCCTTCTTCAGCGCCTGAGCAATCTCTTTGGGAAACATAAATCTGACGCTGGCCAGCGATAATCGCAGGCGCCGTCGCAATTCATCAAAAACTAAATCCATTTTATAGGCCCAAAGTAGTTGAGCATCACGCCGAAAAGCCTTGGTAACGGAAAACTCGGCGTAAATATCAAATAGCTGCAATAATTTTCCGTTTATTTTTAATTTCTTAACTAAGGCCCGACGTTTATTTAAATCGGCTCGCTGCTTGGCAGCCTTCTCGCGCAAAACTGCTCGGGCCGACTGCCCGGAGGAAATAAACTTTTTTACTTCTTTCAAATAATAAGCGCGATCATAAACACCTTCTTTGCCGAGCCAGAGATGCTTGGTAAAAAAATATTTACGGGTATGTTCTTCTAATAATTTAGAGAATTCTGCTTCACGACCGGCTTGCTTAGCCGACACTAATTTCAAAAATGAATCTTGCTCTTGGTCAATAACGCTTCCTTCTTGGGCGGTGCTCATCGCTACTAAGACGCTATTAACCTGATCGGGAGCAACTTTAGCAGCCAGTTTATCCTTTAAATAATTAGTAAAATTGCCGTGAAACATATCGACGGCGTTGGGGAGCCAACCCCAGGTGTATAACTCTGTATGCAGGGCATCTAATTCTAGATATAAATCGGCTAAATTCTTATTTGTCAGTCTGACTAACTCTTCGCCATTAAAGCGGGCGACAAAATTCTTTAATTTTATGGAAAAAAAACGGATTTCCAAGTTTATTTTGCGGCCGAAGCTTGGCTTATTAATTATCAAGCCCAAGACGTGCTTAGCGAAATCATCGCTGTCTTTTTCGCCGTAGTAAAATTTCAAATTACAGCCGTGATAGACACAAATAATTTTTTTATAATTTCGACCGACGGTTTTGGCTAAATCGTTAACAAAAGCGGACAACCAGACTTCGGAAAAAACAAAATCCAAATCGGGAATGTCTTCCGCCAGCATCCAAGGATCTTGATCATGATATAAATATTTAGGCTTAGTCATATTACTTTCTTTTAATTATTTTAATAATTCCCCGGCTGGCATCAACAGTCACCAAATCACCATCATGCAGAACCGTCGTCGCACTCTTGGTTCCGACGACGCAGGGCTTTTTCAGCTCGCGGGCGACAATAGCCGCGTGGCAGGTCAGTCCGCCATCGTCGGTTATGATTGCCGCGGCTTTTTTCATGGCCGGAACCAATGAGGGGAAGGTCGTGTGCGCAACCATGATATCGCCAGTCTTCATTTTGCCCATTTCCTCCGGTAAATTGACGATTTTAACTCGACCGCGCGCTTGGCCCGGACAAGCGACGGTTCCAACCAAACCAGATGATTTAATAACTGCTTTTTTTTCAAATTTAAGTCCGGCCAGAAACTTTTTAGCCTGGTCGCCCGAGTAAATGAATGATTTCGATTTTTTTTGAAAAATAACACTACTAGTTCGGCGTTCATTTAATATTTTTTCAGAAAATCGACCGGTACGGATGGCCACCGGCACTTCCCAGTGCGCCAAATATCGGGCTTGTGTTAAAGATATTTTCAAACGCCGTCCGACTTCCTTCAAAATTTTATCCAGAATATACATCCCGTGGAAAATGGCATCCTTGCGAAAGGATTTAAGATAAATTATGTCCGAGGCGATTTTAAAAGTCTCTTGATCACGCTGACTAATTTTTAATTTCTTGATTATGGCCGCTTTTTTTCTTAAAACGTCAGACGAATAGTTCTGTAATTCTTTCAGCCGCGCCTGATAATTTATTTTTTTCTTCATCCAATCACGCCAAAGGGCTAAATAGTAATCCAACTCATAAGCCGGCCCCATATAGGTATAGGGTGCCCAGCGCCACTTTTTATAATGGGCAATAATTTTTTTATTTAAGCCGGGACTAAGCCGATTTAGGTCGATTTCTATTTTTTTGACTTCGGTCTGACTGAATAATTTCCGAGCCTCTGAATTAGCCATAATCATTTTAAAAATCAGAAGGACTTCTTTCTCCTCCAGTAAAGCCTGACTTGGCTGATGCGGGGTGGTTAAGACGCTAAAGACATCCGACACGCTCAAACGGCTGCCGGCGGTCAATTGAGTGGCCTTAGTTAATAAATATTGGGAAAGATCTTCGCCGTCGGAATCGACAAACCAGGTAGTTGATACCAGCCAACCGTGATGGATCATCTGCCAATCGATTAACTTCTCATATTTTTTAATAAGTTCGGCCTTGGATAAAACAGCCCAATTAACTTTCTCCAAACTATGAGCGTATTTAAAATATTCCTTCGTAGTCGACAGTCCCTGGCGATGAATTTCGTTTATCTGAGCCGGATGCTCCAAAATTGTCTGCATTATTTTATCGATAAACTTTTTCAATTGGCTGATTTCAAAATAACTGCCCGGGTTATCATCCCCTTTTTGAACCCAGATATATTCGGTTAAAATATTAGAAAAAATCGGCGGCAAAAGATTGGCCATATCGTCGCAGGCCGGCGCGCCCATGTGATAGGCACAGTTACGGATAGAAAAATTCTCCCGCCAAATTTGTTTGGATTTTTTTATTTGCTTAGACTTTTTTAACGGCATATTATTCCTTTCTTCTAAAATAACTCGACTTATACAACTCTGGATGATAGGATCTCAATCTTTTCACGACACAAAAAAGGCCGGCACTAGCCAGCACTTTTTTTAACTGCCTAATATCAACTTGTTGATCGTAGCCTAAAGCGATAAAATCCGGACGATATTTTTTTAGGACGGCCCAGCGGTCAGTCAGACTGCCGAGCACAACTTGGCTCGGCCAACCAACGGTTTTAAAAGCCTGCCGAACTACCGTCGCGCGCTCTTTTTCATTCTGGAGAGGCAGACGCCCCTTTATTTTTAAAACATTCTGATCGCGGGCGATGACGGCGACAATCTCATTGCTCTTTACTTTCGACCCTCTAATTATTTTACCGGCTTCCCTGGCGCCAAAACACCAAGCCGACCAAAAATAGTGCAAATGCCCGGGATGAAGATTATCGAATGTACCGAACACCATGACGCGCATAGGCCAGAAATAATAAGATTAAATTAATAGCTTATTCTACCTTATTTAACTGCTTTTTTCAAGGCCAGAATCTTATCGGTTTTTTCCCAGGCAAAACCCGGCCGACCGAAGTGGCCATAAGCAGCCGTCTTGAAGAAAACCGGTTTCTTGAGCCCTAAGTTATCAATGATTGCTTTTGGACGAAAATCAAAAACCGTTCTAATCGCTTTCAGAATTTTAGCTTCCGGAAACTTATTGGTTCCGTAAGTTTCAATGTAAATACCGACCGGCTGAGCCACGCCAATCGCGTAAGCCACCTGTAATTCACACTTATCCGCTAAACCAGCCGCGACGACATTCTTAGCGGCATAGCGAGCCATATAAGCACCGCTACGATCGACTTTGGAGGCATCTTTACCAGAAAAACAGCCGCCGCCGTGACGGGCAATTCCGCCGTAAGTATCAACGATGATTTTGCGTCCGGTTAGTCCCGTATCAGCCGCCGGTCCGCCAAAAGTAAAGGCGCCGGTGGAGTTAATATAGACTTTGGTTTTGCTATCCATTAATTTTCCGAGCACCGGTTTTATTACTTTTGCCAAAACGTCGGCCCGTACTTTCGCCAGTTTTACTTTTTCATTATGACAAGCGGCGATGACCACAGTTTCAACGCGCTTCGGTTTCCCGTCGTGGAATTCAACTGTCACTTGTGACTTTCCATCCGGTCGTAAATACGGCATAACTTTTTTCTTTCGCACTTCCGCTAGTTTGGCCGCTAGCTTATGAGCCAGCACGATGGTCAGCGGCATCAGTTCTTTGGTTTCGTTGGTCGCGTAGCCATACATCAGACCCTGATCACCAGCCCCCTGTTCTTTGTGTTCCCCCTGCCCTTCATCAACGCCCTGCGCGATTTCCGTGCTTTGGGCATGCAGGGCGGAAACTATACCGACGCTGTCATAATCCAAACCGGATTCCGGCCCGTCATAACCGATGGTCTTTAAAGTGCGGCGAACAATTTCATCAATTTTAACATATTCTTTCGTGCGCGCTTCTCCGCCAACCACAATCAAGCCGTTAGTCGCAAAACATTCGACAGCCGAGTGGCTCTCCGGATCATTCTTTAGCATTTCGTCTAAAATACTATCACTAATCTGGTCGCAAACTTTATCTGGATGTCCTTCAGTTACTGATTCGGACGTAATTAATCTTATTTCCATATTATTATTTTAGGTTCCCAAATTCCAGGACGCCAAATAAGCGGACTGCTCGGGAGTTAATTTATCAATTTTAATGCCTAGCGATTTTAATTTCATTCTCGCCACTCTCGTCTCAATCGCAGAGGAAACATTATGAACCTCAATTGCCAACTTATGAGCGCTCGAGACGACTGATTGAGCCGCCAAGGCCTGAGTCGAAAAGCTCATATCCATGACGCTGGCCGGATGGCCTTCGGCGGCCGCCAAATTAATTAGCCGACCCTGAGCGAGGACATAGATGCTTTTATTACCGACAATATATTCATCAACATTCGGATTAATATTAAAATTTACTTTCTTAGACATTTTTTTCAGAGCCGGAATGTTTATTTCCACATCAAAATGTCCGGAGTTACAGACTGACGCACCATCTTTCATTAATTCAAAGTGTTGGGCGTCAATAACTTTCTTATCACCGGTAATCGTGCAGAAAATATCGCCGACTTTAGCCGCCTCAGTCATCGTCATTACTTGAAAACCGTCCATAGCCGCTTCCAAGGCCTTAATCTCATCAACTTCCGTGACGATAACTTTGGCGCCCATGCCGCGCGCCCGGGTCGCGAAACCGCGCCCGCACCAGCCATAGCCGGCCACGACCATATTTTTTCCAGCTAAGAGAACACCAGTCGCCCGAACAATGCCATCCAGAGTCGATTGGCCGGTTCCATAGCGATTATCAAACATATTTTTCGTTTTGGCGTCGTTAACCGCAATCACCGGAATGAGTAATTTCTTATGAGCCGCCAAGGCGCGCAGACGGATAACACCGGTCGTCGTTTCTTCCATACTGCCCAAAATATCTTTGGCCTGATTCTTATATTCATTATGTAAGAGAGAAATTAAATCCGCCCCGTCATCCATGGTAATCTGCGGTTTATTTTTTAAAGCTTGATGCAAATGACTATAATATGTTTTATTGTCTTCGCCGCGAATCGCTAAAACTTTAATATTATGATTCTTAACTAGCGCCGCGGCGATATCGTCTTGCGTCGATAAAGGATTCGAAGCAACTAGAGTAATATCCGCGCCACCAGCCTGGAGCGTCAGCATTAAATTGGCGGTCTCAGCCGTCACGTGCATACAGGCGGAAATCCGATGTCCCTTAAACGGTTTACTTTTCTTAAATTCTTCTTTAATGATAGCCAAAACTGGCATATCTCGTCCTGCCCAAGCCAAACGCTTTTCACCAGCTTCGGCCAGACTTAAATCTTTTACATCATGGGTCATAAATTTTTTATATTTCCAGGTTTATTTAAATATCCAAACTGATTCTAAATATCCAATTTTTCTTTAAAATTTTCTTGATATCTTTTCTTTAATTCACTAATGGTAAACCGATGCGTCTGCGTGCCGAATTTCTCAACCGTATAAACAGACACTAGGCCAGCCAGCTGACCGCAAGTTTTTAAATTATAGCCCATTATCAGTCCCTTAATCAAGCCCGCGCGATAGGCATCGCCGGCGCCGGTCGGGTCGGAAGCATTTTTTGGTTTAGCCGGCTTGATAGTTATTTTTTCCATCCCGCGATAAATTTCCGAACCCTTCTCTCCTCGAGTGATAATAACCAGTTCAGCCATCTTTAATAGCGCTTCGAATTTTATTTTCAGTTTATCGACAATCAGTTTTATTTCGTAGTCATTCCCGATTAAAACTTTAGCCCCTTTAATAGCTTGACGCAGTTCTACGGTGGAGAAAGCCGGCACCATCTGGCCGGGATCAAAAATGAAAGGAATATTATTATGCCGATAAATTTTCGCGTAGCTGAGCATCCGGCTCTTATGTTCCGGAGAAATAATGGCTAGAGAAATATTCTTCATTTTTTCCGCTTGGGAGACATAGCCCGATAGAAGCGGGCCGGGATAGAAACCGGTAATCTGGTTATCATGACGGTCAGTCATTATATTGGCGGCCGCCGTCTTGCTTTTCATATCACGACCCAGGCGGGACGTATCTATCTTATTTTTTTTAAGCCAGACCTCATAAGGCGCAAAATCAGAACCAACCACCCCGAGGATGGTTGGCTGTTCATTTAATAATGAAAGATTATAAGCGATATTGCCGGCGGTTCCTCCAAAACTGGTCTTGAGGTCGCTTAAGGTAAAGCTTAAATTCAAATTATGAATAGCCTCGGGCAGGATATGATCCGCAAAACTTCCCGGGAAATCCATAATTGAATCATAAGCTAAAGAGCCGGACACCACTATTTTTAAGACTTTATTTTTTAACATTTTTACGGGCCGCCACCTTTTTCAGACGTAATAGTTCCTGGCTAACGGCTTTATATTCCAGGCTGTCGGGAGGATATTTTTTAAGCATGGCCTCCAGCTCAGCGGTGTGAGAGATATCAGAAAACGGAACGGAATTAGAGGAAACGGGGCTCTCGGGAGTAGAGGGATTGGAAAAGTTCGCTACCAACACGTCATTAATCTCACTTATATTAGCCGCTGGCGCTTCAATTATTCTTATCTTATCTATCTCTTTAACTTCTTCAATCGCTCCGCGGTTAAAGATAACTGGCCGCCCATCAATATTCATCACGACCGAATTCTCATATCCCTCTTTAGTCTTTGAGGATAACATCAGCTTTTCATAGATATCGAGCAAGACTTTAATTTTTTCCTTATCAGTTTGATCTAAAAATCTAATAAATTTTCCACCCGACAAATATTCCATCTTCTTAACCTTATCGAAAGAATCAAGTCCTAAATTAACGATAAAATCTTTCGTCCATTCGCCGACTTTACTGGGCATTTCCGGATTGTTATACTTCTGCCGATTAATTAAAAGACTATCGGATTTATCCAGGGCCTCACGTATCTTCAACTTAAAATCGTCTCGAGCCTCTAAATTATTAATAGAAACTAAATACGTCTCGAGCTTCGCCCAAAGGTCAAACCCAACCATTTCTAAAACCAGCGGAAAATAATCTTTAATAAGATTATAATAATCATTGACGTCATTAAAATAATTTAGGCTCAGAAACTTTAGTTTCATTAAATAATCTTGATATTGCCGATATTGAATCGCGGAACGTTTAGCTAAACCGGATTCGGCTAACTGATCTTTAATAATATTATAAGATTCAAAAGCGCCTCCAAAATCATTGTAGAGTAGAACATAATCGATCTCTTGTTGTAATAAATCGGTGGTTAAGGCGGACATAATCTTTAAAAAATTTATTGTATCTTGGTATCTCTAATTGTTTGAAGCGGATTGGAAACATCAGACACGGTTTTTCGGCAAAGATCTTCAATTACCCTAGCGACTTCCTTAGCGCCAGAGTCTCGTAACCGTTTTAAATTATTTTGATTAGCACCAATAAACTGAATAGCGTTGATATTACCGGTCTTAATCATTTCATCGGCGTAGGCCTTATCTTTAGAGGCCCAAAGAGCAATCGTTGAACGGCTGATATCCCAGTTTTCGGCATTATGAGGCTGGCCGGTTCGATAAGACCCATTCCCTAAACGATTAGAATTTCTCATATATAACTGGACTTGAATCTTTGATTTTTCACTAAGAATATTCGCTTCCTGCTGGTCTTTTCCAGTCTCTTCCCACTCACCGGCCTTATTCATTGTCATCGCTCCGAAAGCTTCAAAATGATTAACTGTTTTACAGATTTCACCGACTTCAGCGATTAACCCTCCAGCATCTTGTTTAGTCATGCCACCCTCTTTTTGCAAATATTTTTTCATATCAATCATCCCTTCATACCCGGTTCCGATGCCCAAATCGCGATGGATCTCATTATAATTACTAGTTTTGGCCAACTTCTTATAACAAGCGGCAATCAGGGCCTCATCTTTTTGTTCAACCGCCTCCTTAAAGATACTGACGAGCTGATCAGGATTAGAAAAGTTAGCGATACTCTTGCTAGCCTCGGCTTCTCTCGTGGCATTAATATCAGCTCTGGCCGATTCGACTTCCGACAACTTATTCTTGCGCAAAACTTCCTCAAAGTCTTGAATTTCTTTGTCGATACGGCCGACTTTCTGGTGTTCGTCGTCAATGCGCCGCTTATTGCCCAAAATAATTTTTTCCTTTTTATCGTCATTTTCGACCACGACATATTGATGACGGAATTTCTCTGCGTCACCAGTGTTCTTCTCCATGGTGCCCTCAATCTTTTCAGCCTTGGACCTCTTTTCTTTTAATTCTTTCTTTTCTTCAGCTGATAGACGCTTAAGCTCTTCTTTATGAAGAAGTTCCTTATATCTCGGGTCACTAATTATTTTATTGCGCTCTTCCCCAAGCTTATCATTAGCGGCATCTAATCCTAAGGCTTTCTCTCGATCATTCATAAACTTAGTCAGGCTCACCTTTTGACTTGGATCTTGGCGCAAATTATCCGCCGCCGATTTATTATTATCAAATGTCCGATCAATTCCTTCAATACTTCGAGTGAATTCGTTAAGCTTTTCATCATCTTTCGCTGATATGAATCCGCTCTCTTTATTTTTAAGGAGTGTTTGATAATCTGCATTGTTAAGAATTTCATTCTTTTTCTCGGTGAGATTATCATTAGCCGCATCGAGTTCAGCGACTTTAGCCTGATTAACCTGGAGCTCTTCAACGGTTAAAATTCGATTGGCGCCATCATTAATATCGGTAATTCGCTTTTCGACATTTTTTTTCTGATCCTCTTGTTCTTTAATTTTTTCGAGAGCCTCCTTAGCGGCTTTGGGTGAACCACCTTTTAGAAATTTACCGTCTTGAATATTCTGCCAAGCAACGTCGCCGGTCGAAAATAAAGCCATCTTTCGACCCATCCAGGTCTTACCTTGTGTCGCCTGCTCTAAGGTATTTTTTCTAATTTTGGTACGACGTTTTTCCCGATTAGCTTCAATCTGTTGTTGATATCTTTTGTAACCGCTAACGACATCGAGGTCAACACCAATTTTTTCGCTCGTCCAATCACGGGCGTCCTTAAATTTCTTACCAACCACTCGGCCGGCTCTCTGTCCCATTTTCTTAGCCAAACCAAATCCTCCTTCAGATACCTTTCCGGCAATTCCGGCCGCCTGTCCACCAATTTCTTGAGTTATTTTTAATCCGCCAATCAGCATGCCGATGGCAATGACAAAATTAATCAAGGCTTCCGGCGTAGACGCCTCAGTCGCGGCCACCGAGGTACTAGCCGTGGCATTGCCTAAATAATAAGCGGCCTCCTGAGCCGAGCTGGCGTTTTGCTCGGCGGTCACCGGGACAGAGCCCCCCTGTTGCAAAGCAGCGAATGATAACCAAATAAAGAAAGCGAGCACCGGGCCGACAATTAAATTCTGAGTAAATTGGCTCCACCACTGACCAGCATATTTACTGCCACCCGGAAAAGCTGACAATAGATAGGCTAAAGGCGACAAAACAACATAAATCCAAATCATGACAATACGCATGGCCAACATCGCTAGCATCGCCGCAATTACCACAATAGCAATAATTACGTAAAGTAAGCCCAAGACATAGGCGCCAATAATCGTCCAAAAATCACGAGTATCACTGCTCCTAGCCAAGGTAACTATTTTTTTGATTCCCAAATTATCTAATAAATAAGCGCCGCCGACATCTTTAAAAGCATTAACAAAAGACAGCATGACCACTTGAGAAACATCAATCAAAATTCCGCAAATCGTCTTAGAAAAATTGATCAATACGGCCATTAAAATCAATTTTGGTAACCATTTCTTATAGCTATACTCCTCGAGGTGTAAAATAGTTCCAAAAGAAATAATCAGCAAAACCACCACAAAGAACATATTACAAAGATCGCGCACTATCACCCAGCCCTGAACAACGGCCGTGGCGCCGATAAACGTTTGATAACTAGCAATAATCATCAAACCTTTAATAACTAGGATTAAGATAAGGCCAAAAGCAGAAATTATTACTCCTAATAAACCGCCGATAACGGTTGATGCCCAAAACTCAGCGCCCGCAAAAACATTTTGGCCGATTAAAAAAAGACCTACTACCAAGATAAGTGGCAGAACGATAAACTTTAATTTTTTGTTAGCTGACAATTTCATGAAAAGCTTAATTAGTTATAGTGAATTCCAATTTGTGAAAATTGATTTTAAGAGTCCGATTAAGGCTCTCAGGGGATTTTCCAAGAATCCAACAATCATGGCAATTAAAGCCAATTGAAATAGGCAGGAAAAGAGACAACCTAAATCAACGCACGCTAAACCAAGTTTTTCGCCGGTACCAACCGCTTTACTGACCTTATCTTCTCCGGCATCTTTAACCGGAGTCGGGAGCGGAAGAGCATCTTTCCATTCTTCACCTAATTTGCAAAATAAATTATTTCCTAATACCGTTCCCAAAAAAACGTGAATATTCGCCCACGGAATAACAAAGATCGCCGACAAACCCCCAGTATCTATTAAGCTTTGCCACGCCCCTCTGAGCAAACGGCTCGTTCCCTTACGCATCGGCGCGGCCGCTTTTTTGGCCAAACCGCTAGCAACCGACTGTTCTTCTTTGTCTTTAACCAACTGTTCCTTCTTTCCGGCCATCACCGCTTCCCGTAAACTTGGCGGTTCTTCCTCCGTCCCAACCGTTTCATTTTCCTGATTACCGCGTCTAGCCTCATTTAAAGCCCCAGCTTTAGAGGGGCTGGATTCAGTTTTATCTTCATTATTATCAGTATTTAAGAGACGATCGTCCAAGCCCATAATATTTAAACTTAACTCTCCTTAATTATACATGAACAAACAAGGATTGAAAAACGATTTGAACTGAAGTAAAGGGCTAGTTTAAATCATCATAAGTCCCCCAATTATCATAGGCTCGTATTTTAATAGTCGCACTAGTATTACTCTGCTTATAATAATGATAGAAAACATGCTTATTATCCGCTGTCGGGCGTTGATCCTGGTCAGTGATGACCTGAGATTGGCCGTCTCCCCACTCGATAAAGATGCGTCGTAAGGGTTGCTGTTCCGGATCGACTTGAGTATTAAATTCTAAGCGGTAAATGCCTTTTTTAACATTATAACTAACTCCGGTGAGGGGCGCCGCGGTTTTAGTATCGTTAACATAAAGCTGGGCGTTAGAAACTACCGGCCAAACTGCACAGAAAGAAGAAGTAACCGTAATCGGCAAACCCAACTTGTAGGAATCAACCGGCCGAATATTATTTGGACATTTGTGATTCTCTCCAGAAACATCATCTAATCTATCAAAGGAGGCGGTCGAAAAATAACTGCGACCATTACCCACAATCGCAAAACTGTTATAGGCCTTGAGAAACAACGAACTTAAAATATTTTCCGAGTCGGCGTAAGTTTGAGTGTAAAGTTTAGTTTTGGCCGGATTCCCAGTCAACCAAGTCGGTCGTTTATTTAGAAGAGAAAAACCATTAATAAGTAAAGAATCCGACCACAGAGGGACACACGTGCCCAAACCATTGGCCGCACAAGTCTCTCTTTTTACATAATTGTTATCACTGGAGGTGGCGGTCGCACCGCTACCATCTACTAAACAGAAGGCATTAGCGTCTAAACTACAGGAACCAATTAAATTACAACCATTAGCACCCCCACTAGACTGAGTACAGCCATACGGCCGGCCGGCAAAAATAGTTTCATTATTTTTCTTGGAATATTGGTCACGCAAAGTAATCGGCGGACTACTCAATAAATCCAAATCATCTGGCCAAGCCGCCGCCCCGAAAGGCACGTCTTCCCGATTGCGTCCATAACGATCCAAATTATAAGGAGTTCCAGCATAGGGTATGCCGGCGGGAAGCCTAGCCAGATAAGAATTACTATCGGTAAAGAAATTCGGTGTATTATAAGCAAAATCCGTCATAATACTGACCCGATTAGCCCAAGCCTTGTTGTCGCCGCTATTTTCCACGACCTGCGCGAATTGGTTACAAACCAATCTAAAAGCTTTATCCTGATCATTGCCAGAAATTTCTTTTAAATAATCTTCCTGATCCTGGGCCGGCGGATTATCAAAATTATAAACACGGACAGAAGGGTCGGCATTTTTTGCTTCATTAATTGAAGAACAATCGCCAGCCGGGCTGCACTGCAAACCGTTATATTTATACCAACCGGAGTTCTGTGGTAATTCTAGGATATTGCCATGTGTCTCGCATTTAATCGCGTCTTGCTGGGTGGCCAACAAAGGAGCGATTTTAGCACTATCTCCAGCAGCGCTACGTACCGGGACACAAGCCACACAATAATCAAAATGGTTGGTGCCGGTCGGATTCGCATTATCTTTAGCGCAATCGCGATAACGCTGGACCATTAAAAAATAATCAGGCGAGCCAGTAGTCGGATTAGAACCGCAAGAGAAGGAATCATAATCATATTCAGTAGACACACTCCAACCAGAACCATGCCAAACGGGTGATCCCAAGTGCGCATTCGATGGAATCTTATTATTAGTATAACTCCCAGAATTAAATGACCGGTTTATTTTAAGGTCATTGGTAAATCCACAAATCGGCACACTAGCCATAGTTGAAGTAGCTGTGCCCTCAGGAAAGAAGCACCAAGTACCATTTGGACCACAACTATTATCATCACACTCGCCGCACTTTTCGTGCATATTGGTATCGGTAATCTTCATTGCCTCTCTTTTTTCTACTAAAGTGAAATTACCATTAACGGCGGTACAATAATTTAAAGGTGTCTTACCTAAATAACCTAAAGACGGTTTATTGTTCGTCGCGGAAATCTTATCAACCGGATACCAAGTCAAGCAAACTCGTGGATTAGCAGGATCATGCTCTAAGCAATAACCCTCCAGCCCTTCCTGAATATTATTATTTTCCTTATCAACGCAGGAGAGACTATCAGTGGCTGGATACAAACGACACTCCCGAGCGGCATACTGGTTCTGGCCGACTTCCAAGACTGGCTCAATATTAATATCATCAAAATAAACGTAGCCAGCTGATTGACTAGCCTGATTAGCGTTCGAGGTTAAATAAATATTAATGTCGGTCGTGCCGTTGTTCGGCGCTAAATTGAATTTAAATACTTTTCTTTCCCAGCCATTATTGGCGGTGGTATAAAAAATTATTTTTTTTGCGCTACCATCATTCTCTTTAAGAATATTGTCACTCAAAGGTTCCGTGGTTCTATCGGTAATAATTATTTTCGCAGCCAAGCCGGAGTTACGAGTATTGACCAACATATTTAAATAATAGGTCGAGGAGCTGGCCTTAGAGGTATCTAAAGTGATAAAATTGCCGGCGCTTAAAGGAGAAATCTGATAAATGGCTGGCACTTTCAAATAGCCGCGACCATTCGCCGGATAGTCAACCGCACTACTGCTCGGTTCGCGAACAATCGTAAACTTAGCGATATTATTGTTATCAAAAGTACAAGAAGCTGATCCACCTGGGAAATTAACGTCACGGCGACAGGCTAAAGCCGGGACCGCTTCTTCAAAATCATAATGAGCTTCGGAATTTAAACCGACCTCTTTCATGTTTGATAAATAATATTTATTAATCACCGAATAGCCGGTGGCATTGCGATCTCGTCCGGCATCAAACAAACGCTCGGTCTCGACCGGCACGTTGGTAAAATTAGCGCACTCACCCTTATCATCCAAACGGTCACATTCGCTGACGCTATAACAGACACCGGGCTTACCGGTCGCTGGATCCTGAGCATAAGAAGTACAAGACAACCACTTGCCGCAAGTTCGATCGGGCTTAACCTTAATCAATTTATTAGCGGTACAAGATAGAGTACTGCTAGCGACACAAGGTAAAACCGCTTGACCAT
>Ga0172379_10006057_pt1 | contig 16468 bp, 11 predicted proteins | sample GrowelOW334metaG_FD_119756 | JGI IMG/M metagenome (GOLD analysis project Ga0172379, IMG submission 119756) | Groundwater microbial communities from an aquifer near a municipal landfill in Southern Ontario, Canada - Groundwater well OW334 metaG | ecosystem: Environmental > Aquatic > Deep... | reverse complement strand
TCCGCGCATGGCGCGGGTACTCGTCAATTTCCCAGACGATCTTGGCGCTCCCCGGTCCGACCGACATCGTTTGTGTTTCGTCCTCCATATGGATGAATGTTATGCGGGTCGAAGACCATGAGCAGTTGGATATCCGGAACGCAATGTCCTTCGACTTCGCTCAGGGCATTCGACCGCCGTCATGAACGCACGACGGCAGTCGAATGGCGGAGAGGATGAGATTCGAACTCATGAGACCTTTCGGTCTGCCGGTTTTCAAGACCGGTGCCTTAAACCGCTCGGCCACCTCTCCTCGTTGTTATGATTACGGACTATGGGCGCTCGGACAGCTCAGGGCATTCGACCCGCCGTCATGAATGCACGACGGCGAGAAACTTAGTTGCCGATTGACCGAGCGGTCGAAGACCATGAGCGGTTGGATATCCGGAACGCAATGTCCTTCGACTTCGTTCAGGGCATTCGACCGCCGTCATGAACGCACGACGGCAGTCGAATGGCGGAGAGGGAGGGATTCGAACCCTCGCGCGGGTTACCCCGCCTAACGATTTAGCAAACCGTCCCCTTCAACCTCTTGGGTACCTCTCCGTATGAGTTACGACCTTTAAAAATCGCGATCTGTCGTTTCAGGACTCCGGTTCTCGCTCGGAGTATATCCGTATACACCTCGCTGCGGTCCTCGTCCTTCAACGACATCTCATCGATTTTAAAAGGTCTCACAACGTTCACTTCACGCGTATGTCTTCTGGATGGTCAGCGATGCGCAGCCTACGGAATTCTTCGATTTCCGTGCCTGAATGCTACCGAATTTGATACGAAAGATCAAGGGTGGGAGCCGCGCGCGACCGCGAATCCCCAGACGACTTCGGCACCGGCATCCTTCAGGGCCTTTGCCGCCGCGTCCATGGTCGCTCCGCTCGTGCAGACATCATCGCACAAAATCACCTTGCGCGGAACCTCGCCCGCCGCCGCGAACGTTCCGTCGAGATCGCCGACCATGCGGTCGCCCGCCGCGCGCAATGCCTGAGGCGCGGTCGCGGACGTTCGAACCAACAGGGTGCGGAGCGAACCGCCGTACGCCGCCGCGAACGAACGAGCCACTTCTTCAGCCTGGTCGAACCCCCTGTGCCGACGCCGCGACGCGTGAAGCGGGAGGTGCGTGACGGTCGCCCCGGACGGAAACGAGAATGCGTCGCGCGTCGCGGCCGCTTGTCTGATCCAAAGGTCGACGACGCGGCCCATTTCCGGATCCGAATGATATTTCCACGCGGTCAGCGCCTCGCGCACGATCGCGTTCCCATACGGCGCGACCGCGACCAGTCCATCGAGATACGTGTTCTCGCGGCAATCGGCGCACGAGCGCCACGATCCGGTCCTCTCGCAGAACGGGCATCGCGCGACCGGCGGAAGCGGCGCGAACGACGCCGCGCATCCGGCGCACCACGCCGTGCCTTCCCGGCCGCAGCGCAAACAAAATCTCGGGAAAAGCAAGCCGAGAACCCGATCTATAACCAAATGGCCGACGATACTTTCCATGCGTCGTCTTCAAGGACGAACGTAAGCCGGACGTCCTGGTAGCGGACCGAAATGTTTTGGATGCTTCCCTTCGCCTCCTCGCGCTGGGTCGTCACGGTCACGGTCGCCGTGCCGGCAATCTCGTCCGCCGCATCGACCGAAAGCGACACGACGCGCGTGGTAACGCCGTAATATTCCTTCGCGGACGTCGCTCCCTCGATGAAGGCCTCGGTCTGTGCGGCAAACGAGGCGCTCATGAGCGGAAGCACGTCCCGCAGGTTGCCGAACTCGGCTTCGGTGGAATAGCTTCCGTACCGCTCGACGAACGTCTTTGACGCGGACTGGATCGTCGCCGTGCTATTTCGATCCAACTGTTCCTCCTGCTGTCGCGTTTCGGAAATCTGTTCCCGCTTTGAAATCGGAATCTTCGCGGCCGGAGCCTCAATCGGCGCAACGACCGGTTCTGGCGTGCCCGGACGCAAAAACCACCAGAGCAAAAATGCGATGAACGCGGCCAGCAATAGCAGGATGACGAGAAACAAATTTCGTCTGGCTTTCGAGGAAAACATAGCGGGTAAACAATTTTATTCTTCAACGAGACGTTTCCGTCACGAACTCAGCGACGATTTGATCCGATCCGCCTCGGCCTTCCCCGCGCTTTCCTGCCTGAGAAGCGCGGCGGCGGCGTCCGCGGCGGCCTTTTCGTCATCCGAAGGTTCTTCCTCAAGCGGCGATGATTCCAGCTCGGATCGCCCAAGGCCGCTCGCCGCGATCGATTTCGCGTCGCCGCCCCCGCCGCGCTCGTTCGAGAGCTGTTCTTCAAACTCCTTCTTTGCGCGCTCGATGTCGAGAAGCTGCTGCGGATTCGTGGTGACGATCTGGTCTTCGGTGTAGGACGCGACCACCTTGATCGCCGCGTGCCGTTGTCCGGCGAAGAAAATTCCCTCGCCCACGCCGGACTCGAGCAAAAGGAACTTTTCCCCGTCCGTGAGATTGAACGTCTTTTGCACGAGCTCGACCGCGGACGGCGACTGCTTCATGAGAAGCTGCAGCGACGAGTTGTTGACGATCGCCTGCCCGTAAGGCGAGCGCAGGAAGTCGTTCACGTCCTGCGTGATGGTGGTGATGCCGAGGAAATACTTGCGGCAGCGCTTCACGAGCGCGAACACGAACCGCGCGGAATCCTCGTACTGCATGAGCCACCATGCCTCGTCGATCACCAGGATGCGCTTCTTGCGCACCGAACGGACGACGTTCCAAATGTAATTGACGATGGTATAAATGGCGACCGGACGCAGCTCGTCCTCAAGGTCGCGCACGGAAAAAATGACGAGCTGATTATCCATCTCGACGTTGGTCGGCTGGTTCAGAAGTCCCGCGAACGTTCCCTCGGTGTACTTGCGCAGCCGCGCGACCAGTTCCTCCGCTCCCTCCATTCCCTCAAGCACGTCCTGCAGGTCGGAGAGTACCGGAGCCTCGACCGTCGCGAGGTCGATGGTTTCCGGGGTGATGTCCCTTTTCGCATACGCCTCGATGAGCGCGCGGTCGAGCACGGAATCCTCGGCCGGCGTGAATCCCACCGTGCCTCCCGCGAGAATCGGCGTGCCGATCATGATGCGAAGCAGGCCCTTGAGCGTGATGACCGCGGACCGGATGATGTCCTCGACCTTCGTTCCCTCGCCGACCGCGCGCGGAAGGTCGAACGGGTTTACCTTGGCCTGCGAGGCAAGAGACACGTTGATGTACGTGCCGCCGACTGCGTCGGACAAATGCTTGTATTCCATTTCCGGATCAATGACGATCACGTCTGTGCCCATCATGAGCGAACGCAAAATCTCAAGCTTGATGGCATACGACTTGCCGGCGCCGGAAGTGGCGAACACGACCGAATTCGCGTTCTGCAGGGAAAAGCGGTCGAACAGGATGAGCGAGTTGTTGTGGCGGTTGATGCCGTAGAGAATGCCGTTGTCGCTCGTGAGATCGGAGGAAATGAACGGGAACGACGCCGCGATCGGAGACGTGTTCATGTTGTAGGTAATCTGAAGCTCGTCGTTGCCGAGCGGAAGCGTGGAATTGAACCCCTGCTCCGTCTGGTAAAAACCGGACTTCGAGTAAATGAGCTTTGACCCGAACATGGCCTCTATTTCCTGCGTCGTCTTCTCAAGCTCGTCCTCGGACTTGCAATAGACGGTCACGTAAAATGCGAACTGAAAGAAATGCTCGATGCCCTGGGTGAGCGAATCGCGCAGCGACTCGATGTCGCGCAACGCGGTTTCCTTGATCGGATCGCGCGGCGCGCCCTTATCCGCGTCGGCCATGATGCCGGCGCTCATGATTCCCACGCGCTTCTGAAGCTGCTTCAGGATAAAATGCGACGGAAGTGGATAAAAGTACATCGCGACGTCCAGCGTCTTGTTAAGATTGATGACCGGGGACGACCATCCGAGGCCGATGTGCCGCGGATACGTAATCACGAACAACGTGCGGACGTACACCCCGGAGAGGCGCAGGAACGTAGGGTTCACCTCAAACGACGCGGGGGAAATGACGTCGCGCACCGTGACCACGCCCTTGCGGTAAATCCGCTCTTCCTCAAGCGCAAGACGCTCCGCGGCAATGCGGGCCTCTTCCGGCTTCTTCGGCTTCTCCGCCTCCGGCATCGGGGCGGGAGCCGCCTTTCCAAGTTGTTTTATTTCAATCGCCATACCGTGCCTTATTCTTCGATACGAATCTTTCCCAGCTCTCCCAGCCTCTCCGCCTCAAACACGTCCGGATTATACGCGTCGTAATACAGCTCGATGAGGCCCTGCGTGTCGAGCCGGGCGGTTTGAAGGCCCATGGAAACCAAGTTTCCGGCGACCATGTCGGTGCGCCGGCTCAATTGTTCCCGACGGTCGGCAAGCTGCCTGTCGTTCAGCCGGGCCGCGGTCACGGGCGAAAGGACGAGCGACAGGCGCTGCCAAAATCCGCGTTTTTTGTTCGTGAGCGGATCGTAGGGCAACACCACGTAAAATCGCTTCTGCATGATTTGGCCGAGCTCGACGAGCTCGCTCACGAACGTCCGATAATCCGCGATTTGCGCGCGCAACAGGTCGTTGCCCGTGGTCTTTTCCTGTTCGACGAGCGAGGCGGCATAGCCGTCGATGTTCATGCGCCGCGATTGAATGACGATCTGGATCGGAAAATCGAGGCCGTTCAAAAACGTGACATAGGATTGGATAATCGCCTCTTGCTCCATTTCGGACTTAAGCGCGAAATTGATGCTCGAGACAAGCAGGACGGATCGGACGGTCCCGTCGCCAAGAATCACCATGTCGTCGCGGATCTCCGCAATATCCAAAAAACGCTGCGTGGCCGGACCGGGTTTCGGTTTTGCAAGTCTGTTCTTCTCGGGCATACATGAGGCCGCAAGGCTTAATCTTCCGGCTTATAAACGCCCCCCGTATTCACGACCAGCGACAGTTCCTGAAGCCTGGAAGCCGACACCGGCGCCTTGCGCGGAATCGTCGGCAAGGGGGGAGCCGCGACTTTCACCATATAGGCGCGCACCTCGGCATCACTGAGCGCCTTGTCCCAAACGCGCAGGCGCGGCTTTTTCAAACTCTGGGCAAGGTTCAGCAAAAAAAGATGGAAGGCCTGTCCGTTTACCCTCACGAACGCGAGGATCACCCCGAACGCGAAAAGCGGCAGGCCGCTGACGAGAAACCACACGAACGGCATGACGCGCCACAGGATCGCCTCGACCATGAACAGGAGCAGGAGAATGACAAACTGCCGGCCCGTGAGCGGTCCGAGAATCCTGTCTTCCGTTTCAATGAATTGGGGGACGACGAATTGTTCCATGTCGCATCCATTGTATCAAAATCTCAGGATTCCGTTGAGTTCCACGATCGCCTTCAGCTCGTCGTCGGTCAGGACGTCCTCTCCTCCGGATCGCTTCGCGGCCAAAATCTGAGCGATTCCCTTTCCGGCGATAAGCGCCTCGCGCGAAAGCGCCACGTACAGCTTGCAAAGCGGCGACTCGCGCCATGCCCTGATGGCCGCGATGCGCCGGTCGTATCCTTCTTGTGAAACGAGATCCACCTTGTCTTGGATTTTTTGCGTGGCCTGTTTCGGGTCCTTCGAGTGACGGCGAAAATCCGTCAGCGTCAGCAGCCGAAGTTCCTCGATCGGCCCCGCGAGCGTGCGCTCGAAGCGAATGTCCTCCACCTTCGGACGTCCCGAGGGCGTGACGGGAAACGATGCCTCGGAAAGAACGGGACGAACGACGGGCTCGGCCGCCTTTGCCGCATCGATCGCGGCCTTCACCTTTTCCGTGTCGATCCGCTGCTCGCGTCTCAGCAGAGCGTCGGCGGCGGGCATGGCAACCGACGAGCGGGACGGGGCCGGCGAAACCAGCTCGGTCGGCGCCTTGCCCGTGATCTCCGCGTACCGCTTCGCCATCACCTGTTCCTCCCTTGCCTGCGTCTTTTCCACGGTCTCCGCCCGCTCGAACCTCTCAACCTTCGCCCGTTGCTTTTTTTCTTCCATTTGAACGGCGAGCGCCCTGTGATGCATCGCGTCCATGGCCTCGACGGCCTCCATCACCGCGACGAGCTGCGCCCCGGACAGCCCGACGCCTCCCTGATCGATCGGCGCCTCAAGCTTCTCCCGCGTTTCAAACCCGTCGCGCACGTCGCGCAATCGGGCGTCGATGATGTGCTCGTATCGCGTCTTCAATTCGCCCGTGGCAAAAACAAGCTTCGCGTCCGCGGCAATCTTTTCGGCCGCGGCCTTCGTGTCCGTGACAAGCGACGAAACCTCCATCGTTACTTTTTTTTCTTCGACGACCTTCCTGATCTCTTCCTCGTCTTCCCGAGAAAACGAGTCGGCCTTCGCGCCTTCTTTTTTTACCTCGATCGTTTTTGTTTCCTGCCTGCCTGCCGGCAAGGCAGGTCTCTTTGAATTTTCAAACGTCGCTTCAATCGGTTTCTCACCCACCAGTTCCAACACTTCCCCCGCCGCCTTTTCGCTCATCTCGAGTCCTCCCGTCTTGAGCGAACGCATCAGAACCGAAACCGCCTGCTCGCGCGTGCGAACGCCGTCGCGATACGAGGCGACGATCAGCTCGAGACGATGCTGCATCACGCGATCGGGAAACACCGCGCCGACGTCGGCAAGCGCCTTTCCCGTCGCCGTCTCTTCCGGCGGGGGCAACGGCGCCGGCGCGGCCTCAATCGCCTTCACGTCCTTATACGACGCCGGATCCGCGCCCCACGTTTTCAAGGCGCCAATCGCGTCGATTCCGACGAGATCCGCGATCGGCAGCACCCGCGACGCCGCAAACTCGACGGCGCCTTCGATCGCGCGTTCCTTGCCGATGCCGACGTCACGAACCAACGCGTCCGGAAGATCGGAAAGCCGAATCTTGCCAAGCACGAGATCGTCCGCGATGACGAGCAGTTTCTGATCGGATCCGTCCGCCAAACCGAACCGGCCCGAAAACCGCACGACGAAATCCATTCGTTTCGGATCGCTTAAAAAATCCATCACGACGTCTGGAAGATCGGCGTACCGAAGAATTTTTTCCTCCATACGGTCAGGGTGATCGGACGAATTACGGCATGAGGTTTCTCAACCGCTGAAGCTTGTTGATTTTTGCGATCGCCGATGCGGCCGCGGGTCCGGTACCGTACGCGATCGGGGTCAGTGCCTGAATCTTACTCTGAAGGTAAGCGCCGGCCGCATTGCGATTCGCCGCATTAATTTCACTGATGATGGCTTTTCGATTTGCGGACGCCTGTGCCTTGACCGGTGCCGGCGCGGACGCATCCGCCAAAACCGCGTCCGTGGCCTCCATCACCGCGTCGACGATGCCAAGCTCAAGCTCTTCGCGGGCGATCGGATCAGTATCCGTCATCTTGTATGACTTTGTAATTCCAGAAACGGCCTTGTCGTCCAAGGATGACGCGAAGGCACTTCCAAAAACGGCATTTCCCCCAACGTCCCCAGCCACTGACAGGACGACGTCCTGATTCGCGGAAATTGCCGCCTTCAGCTTGTCTGAATCGACCGACAGCATTGCCCCGGAAGCGGGATCGAACGTCGCGCCGAAGGCCTGCGTCTGTACGGCGCGATACGCGTCCGGCTTGCTCGCGCGCACGGTATCGACAAGTCCCTTGTCCTTTAGGATATAGGATGCGATTTCAGGACGCCGGGCAACAAGAGTCGGCGATAGATTTGCGGCCAAATCGCTATCCTGAACGTGCGCGAGCGTCATGTTCGTCATGCCCTCATAGACCCCGGTCATGCCTTCGGTCCATGCCCGTTGCTTCTTGGCACCGCCGTGGCCCTTATCGAAAAACTCGAGGGCGTCCATGTATTCGCCTGATCCGTTAGGCTTGAGAACGTTGCTCTTGATCTTTCTCAACTGTTCCTGAAAGGCAACATCCCCCTTCAGACGCGCGAGCGCGGCCGGGTCGATCTTGTTCACGTCGTCCATCGAGTTGATCACTCCCATGTTGCGCGTGATGTCCGGGCGAGACGATTCAAATTCCAAAATGGCCTTCGCTCCGTCCGTGTTACGGACAAACTGCTTCAGCTCGTCGCCAAGGCCAAGGCCGTCCGGTCTCTTGTCTTTGGTTTGGTACAGCTTTCCGAGGACTCCCGCGGCTTCCAACTTTTCGCGCATGCCCGGATCCTTCATGGCGTCCGCCAACAAGCCGAGCGTTGCCTTTCTCGCGGCAGGAGTGGCGGGCATTCCGTTCTGCGCGATCTTTTTGAGATAGTCGACCTTGGTCTCGGAACTCGCGCCCTTAAATTGCTCCTCCGCGGCCTCCTTCATCTTTTTAGCCACTTCTTCCTGTCGTTCATCGGCGCCCATGGACAAGGATTTTGAAATTCTTGTCGGCATCCAGCTCTTCTTGGCCAAGTCGCGCATGCCCTTCGCGCGCGCCGCCTTACCGGTATCGGTGGGTCTTAAGGCGTCGGAAGCCTTTGCACCGCCAAGAATTGCCATCCCCGCGGCCCCTGCCCCCAACGCGACGGACCTGCCTCCGGACCAGCCAGCAGAAAGACCCTTCCCGCCGTATTTGCGCGTCTGCCCGCCTATGAATCCACCGATGATGCCGGGCGTGCCCTTGCCATAACTCAACATTTTTTGAAACCCGGGACCCTTTACGCCATTGCAAATTTTTGCGGCCGCGTCGAAGCCGACCATGAGCATGGCCATGCCGACCACGAAGCTCGTGAGGCGCTGCAATTCGAAAATTTTCGTGAGGATTCCGGACGTGTTTCCAAGAGATCCGCTTGAGGCCGCGGTAGAAGAAAATCCCGGGTCGTTCGCGGCGATAAATCCGGAGCCCGCGACCGCGAGCGTCAGCCAGAGAAAAAAGGTGATGACCGGACCGATGGCCGTGTAGCAGATGAAGTTCTTCCACCATTCGGCATACGCGTCGCTCTTGAACACGCTCTGCCCTCCCATGAACCAGGCGAGCGGCGAAATGACGATGAGGATCCAAAGCATCACCACGCGGTAGACGAGCACGAACAGGAGCATGACGACCACGGCGAGCACCCACACCATCATGAGCACGGCCGCAAGGGACGCGGCGAACAAATCGAACGCCCCGGTGCCCGCGCCGCTGTCGTTTAACGTTTTTACGGCTTCCTCGGACAGGGAGAAGATGTCCCCGAGGCCGAGCAGCTGGATGAAGTTTCCGCCGGCGATGTCCTTGAGCGCGTTCGCGAACGTGAGCATCACGACCTGCGCGAAGTCGATCATGATCCCGCACAACGTTTTTGAGAAGTTGATGACGAGCGCGAAGATCAGGAGCTTCGGAACCGCCTGCCTCCATCCAACCTTCCCCATGCCGAAAATCGTCTGCATGGCAATGACGATGAGCACCACCACGAAGAACATGTTGACCACGTCGCGCACGATGGCCCATCCGGCGATCACGACCGGAGAGGACGTAAATCCCTGGTACTGCATCACGGGGATCGTCACGTCGAGAACCGCAATGGCGACCCTGCCGAGGAACTCGGCCACGGACATGGCAAGCCCGGCCAAAACTGACATGAGCGAATTCAGCGTGTCGAGCGCGACGCTTTCCTGCGCGAACGCCGGATGCGCCGCGCCCAGTGTGGCGACGAATGCCAAAACGGCAATGGTCCCGAAACGGAAAGAATTCCGCCGGGCGAATCTCAGAAAACGATCGATAACGCGTGACATATGTAGAATAATTATAGCACGTTGCCGGTGGATGAGGAACCGTGCGACTCCGAGACGCATTGTCGACAAAAGAAGCCCGGATCAGATTGATCCGGGCCAGGCTCGTTACATCGCGTCGCCGTTCGGGAACAGGCCCTCGGTCGTGACCGAGAATGCGACCAGGTAATCCCAGCCGCCCTGCGAGGCACAGAATCGTCCCGCGGTTTCGGAGCCGCTCGTACAGAAGTCATAATTGTTCCACCAGTCGCCGGTGTCCGCGTAGCTTGATGCCGAGCCACCCGAAGACGCGAGCGAGGAAACGAGCGTCACCTCGTACGCGTCGAAGTCGAGCGCGGAAGCGTCGAGGCAATACGCGTCGCCGGAGTTTTCGAGCCGGAGTTCTTCCTGGAAGGTGAAGTCCATGGCAAGCGCGCGTCCGCCGTAGCCGACCACGTAAGCGTCGGACGAGTTGTACGGAAAGGCGAAACCCTCCGCAGAAAAACAGAGGTCTTCCCCGTCGATCCAGAGATAGTCCGCCCAAACGTCGGTATCCGTCTCCTCTTCGTCTTCCGGTTCCTCGACCTCCTCTCCGACGTCTTCGTCTTCTCCACCTTCTCCATCCTCTTCCACGCACTCCCCGACTGACGCGTCGAACATATCGCAGTCGTCGCCGTTCGCGACGCCGTCCCCGTCCGCGTCGAGGTCGCACGAATCGCCGATCCCGTCGGAATCCGCGTCGCATTGGTCGCCATTGTCGTGCCAGGGACAGTTGTCGTCGACGTCGGGAACCCCGTCGCCGTCGGAGTCGAGTTCTTCCGCGTCACCCGTGTCCGCCTCGATTCCGCTGTCATCCGTGACTTCCCCTTCGTCCTCTCCGACGTCTTCGCCCTCTTCGTCTTCTCCTTCCTCTTCAATCTCCTCCCCACCGGCCTCGCCGCTGCCGAGCTCAAGCCCGCCGCCGCACGCCGTGACCGCCTCGCGGTCGAGACACCAGATGCCGGCCGAACACGACCCGACGTTATTGCCCATCACTTCCGCGAGCAGGCCGTCGTCCAACGTGAGGATGTCGCGTTCACCGAAGCCGAGCAGCAGATAGGTGTCCCAGGTTTCCACGGGGAGCGCGACGCCGTTCGAAACGACGTACACGTCCGAGCGGCCCGATTCCTTAAGCGCGGTTCCGTCGCGAAACGGCGCGGTGCCGGAACGGGTGATCGGATATTGATCGAGAGTGACGTCGGACACCACGGGCATTTCGTCAAATTCTTCGCCGACCACGCCCCACGACGCGAGCACCTGCTCGGCGCCGAACGCGGGAAGGCGCTGCTTCCAGACGGACTCGTCCTGATCCTCGACGAAAAGCCACACGTCGCCGTTCGCGTCGTATCCCCCGGCCACGGATCCCGCGGCCGCGATTTCCTCGCCCGTGCCGAAGCATGCGAGTTCCTCGTTGGAAATGAGCGTGAGGTCGTCGAAGTCCCAGTTGTATCCCCAGAACACGTACTCGTTGTCGATGTGGCGCGCCATTCCGTTTTCGACGAGATACACCTTCGGGTCGTTCGGCACCTTCACGAGCGTGCCGTCCGGATGCCACTTCGCGACCGCGAGGTCGGAGGCGTACACGTGGCCGCTCGAGATGTCGCACACGAATTCGCCCGTCGCGATCTCGTCGAACGCGGGATCGTCCTCGTTCATGTCCGCGACGCGAATGTGAACGTCCTCGGACTCGGCGAACTGCGCCATCTCGGCAGGATCGCCTTTCATGAGACCCATGTGGACGTGGTCGCCCGTGCACGCGCCCGTGCAGCCCTCATAGCCGAGAAATTGTCCGGCCGCGACCTCGGATTCGTTCGCGACGAAAATCTCGCGCAGATGCGCGATCACGACGTAGCTGCCGTCGCCGATCCCGATCGAGACGTGGTAGCCAAAGCCGCTGGTCGCGCTCTCGACGTGCACGTATGCCGTTCCGTTGACCGGCGCATACACCTCCATATCGGAATCGTTCGGCGTGTCGAAGTCGACGCCGTAACGCGTGGACTCGCCCGTGTGGCTGAAGGAGCCGCCCGCGCCCTGCGTGCAACGCGACGCGTCGTCGTTGGAAAATGGAAGCGAGATCGACGTTTCGCCTCCGCCCATGTCGAGATTCGAGAAAGCGGGCGCGCACCCGCAGCACAGAAAAATCGGAACCAGAAACGCCTTCATGATCGCACCCGATTGCAAACGTCCTCTTTGGGCCGACCGGCCCGAAACGTGAACCACCGCGGTCCACCGTCTCGCGAGAACGGTCGACCTGGCGCGTCCATTCATGTCCGAGGCGACGGCCGTGCAATCCCCGCACATGCCGTCGCCACGGACGAATCGCCTACCCCTGAATGTTTGGCCGGACCCCGCGGGACCGAGCCTTCGGGACGCCACCCGTATTTCTTCCGGTGTCCGTCGGCCCGCGCCAGGCAGTTGTCGGCGGCCCGATCAGCCGCGATCTGTTTTTAATTCATCATGATTTCCATGTCATGTCAATCATTTTTAGGCTAATTTTAGCCAAATATTTTGTTATGTCCAATGGACGGCATAAAACAAAACGCGCGGAAACTCCGCGACGTTTCGCTGCGTTTCGTTTGTCAGCCGCTTATGACGTCCTGGCGTGGATAACATCCTTGCCAACGTACGGCACCAGCACCTCCGGAATCGTAACGGACCCGTCGGCCTGCTGGTAATTTTCCATGATCGCGATGAGCGTGCGGCCGATCGCGAACGCCGTGGCGTCGTTCATATGCGCGAACTGGTTCGATCCGTCCGCGCGCTTCACCTTTGTTCCGAGCCGGCGTGCCTGATAGTCGGTCATGTAGTCGGCGGAATGCGTCTCCCGATACTTTCCCTGTCCCGGCATCCACGCCTCGATGTCGAGATGCCGCGCGTCCGGGTCGCCCTGGTCGCCGGTGCAGGTCATCACCACCTGGTACGGAAGCCCGAGCGACTGCATGAGATGTTCCTGAATTGCCACGAACAAATCCTGTTCCGCCTGCCCATTCTCGGCCAGGGAAAAAGATTCCATCTCAACCTTGTCGAACTGATGGAGGCGGAGGATGCCTTTGGTATCCTTGCCGTACGATCCGGCCTCGCGTCGGAACGCGGGCGTGAACGCAACGTAACGCAACGGCAGCCGCGCCTCCTTCAGCACTTCGTCCATGTGGAGCGGACCGAGCGTGTGTTCGGCGCTTCCGATGAGGAACGCGTCGTCGGACGGGATGTAATAGCGTTCGTCCTTCGGCTCGAGGCGGGCCATGCGCTGGAATACTTCCGGACGGATCATGAGCGGCGGCACGACGGGCGTAAAGGGCGTTGAAGAAAGATTCAGGCCCGCGCGCGCGATGATGGTCTTGAGCGTTCCCTCGTGAGTGACGACCGCCATGGCGTGAGAAGCGAGGGCGTACTGCATGAGCACGAGGTCGCCCATGAGATACGTGAAGCGCGCGCCGGCGACCTTTGCCGCGGTCTCGCTGTCGATGACCCCGAGCGCCTCGCCGAGCGCCATATGGTCCTTCGGCTCGAAATCAAACGCGCGCGGCTCGCCCCATTTGCGCAGCACCACGTTTTCTGACTCGTCCTTACCCACCGGCGTGTCCACGCTCGGGAGGTTGGGGACTCTGAGCAAAAGCGGATTGAGTTCCTCCTCGACGCGCGAGAGCTCGGATTCAAGACGGACGGCCGCTTCCTTGAGCGCCTTTCCCTTCTCAATGTCCTTTGCCTGCGCGGCCTCCTTGCGGGCGGCATTGTGCGCGTCAAGCTCGCCCTGCAGCTTGCGGCGTTCGACGTCAAGCGAAATCACGCGGTCGATGTCCACGCTCGAATTCTTATTTCGACACGCTTCCTTAACCAGTTCAGGGTGTTCGCGAAGTATTTTCAAGTCGATCATACGAAGACCATCATGCCCCAAACCGGGCCTGCCTGTCCACACCCGTCCAACACTCGGTGTTGGACAATTGCGCGGATAAAAAAAGCGGACATCTCGTGGAGACTCCGCTGCGAAGATGGCCGCCCGCGCTTCCTCGAAAGGATCGCTTGGCGGATGGACCTACGCCTCCGGCACAGGGGAACGCCAGAAATTGCTCGTCTTCCGTCGCTTGTCCCAAAATCTTTCATCCGGACGCCACCAGGGGTGGAATGCCGTCGGGCAGGAAAAAGGGATCGGAATGACTCGCGGACTGACGCCGCCGAGACCGCAAAAGTAGCTTGGTGTCTGTCGACCGTACATGAGATCGTACCTCCCTCTGGAAAGACACGCGTCATGCGTGCCTGACGACCCCACTTTTTCTACGCGCTGTCACCAGTTTCGCTCGTAAACGACCGAATTGAACCAGTGAACAACGGCACTTTGTGCGTCCAACCCCGACGGTCGCCAGATCCTATGACCGTAGGAGTGTCCCTTTTGGATTAGCTTGCTTTCAGGTAAAGCCCGACACCAGTCCACATATTTATTATGTAGCAATTCAATAAAATCTAACAAGTGGAATATGTGGATAACCGCTAAAAAAATTTGCTCATTCGCGCATCGTCGGTACGAGGGCGGGGTATCCGAATTCATGCACCGCCTCGGTCTCGGCTACACCAAGTATTTCAACAAGCGCCACGCGAGAACCGGCTGTCTTTTGGAGAGCGCCTACAAAATCAAACGCGTCGAAACGACCATCCAGCAACGACACCTGTCCAGATACATCCACCTGAACCCGCTTGATCTCGCCGGGTTTGAACGAAAAAATCAACGAATCGCCTGGGCTCAGGCGGAACCGTTTTTAAACTCATACGCTTGGTCGAGCTACCGACACTACGCCGGCATAGAAATGCAGCATTTCGTTCGAATGGACGAGGGGTTGAAATACGTGGGAGGAAAGGAAGAATATCAGCAGTTTCTCGCAGCTTGGATCGAGCAGGACTGGTCGGCGCTAGATTCATTCGACTCTCCAATACTCGGTGTTGGATGAGTTAGCGGAAAAATCGAAGATCCAACACCGAGTATTGGATGGATTAGCGGAAAATTCAAACCTGGCATGTCTGTCCTGCCATTGAGAAAACGGCGACAAGCGACCAAAGAAAAAAGGCGGCCGAAACCGCCAGTAGACAGGTCTACGCCTCCGGGACGGGAGGATACCAGAAGCCGCTGGGAGACTCCTGACGCTCAATCCAGAATCGTTCGCTCGGGTGCCACCAGTAGTGGTACGCCGTAGGGCAGGAAAAAGGAATCGGGCGAATCCGCGGACTGACACCACCAAGACCGCAGGAGTAGGCGAACCTTCGTCCAAAATAGCCAATCATGATTCCCTCCGTCCAAGCAGCGGCAGTCAATTCCGCCTGGTTGCTGGGTAGTAGGCGGGTCCCTATGCTCCAACCGGGGGGACACATCGGAATCCTGACTTCGCACGCTTGCTTTGACGGCCCCTTCGGGCAGGACTCATTCATCGCTATCGGACTAACGGCCTGTCCTATTTCATTATGCCAATCAAATAAAAACTGACAAGTCAAAATGGAACAAACATTAAAATTTCCTAAGATTTTTAGCGATTAGCAAATGAAGCCCCTTGACAAAAGCTCGAAAATATGGTGTATTTGATGTGCATGGAATGCCATGTGGACAGTTGTCGGATGGACCGACGACCGTTCGCTGACGCGTCCTTTCAACCAAGCCCCCGCGCACGCGGGGCATAGGAGTCATCATGGGAAAGAACCTTCTGGTTCTCGCTCTCGTCTCCCTGCCCCTCCTCAATGGAGGATGCGTGGTCGGCGAAGAGTCCGGAACGGGAGTCGACAGCGACTACCCGTTCGACTACGAAGTCGCCATCACGGCGCAGCTCCCGGCGGAAGCGCCGGCTGATGCGGCCGTGTGGGTCGCCGAGAAAGAGGCTGGTTTCGCGGCCGAAGCCGAGTGCGATGACGCAGGCTTCTGCACCTTCCTGGCCTTCGAGCCCGGAACCTACGTCCTCACAGTCACCTCGGACACGGCGATTTTCCTCGCCGAGTCCGTGACCCTCGACGAAGCCGGCACCGAGCCCGAGCTCGTGACCTGGGACACCGACGGCTGCGGCGACGAAACCTGGACGCCCGAGTCGCACACCGCGTGCGCCACCTGGACGCCCGGCGAGTGGGGACTGGCTCCGAACGGGTCGTACCGATGGGTCGAACAGGAACGAACCGTTGGGATCGTCACGGATAATAGCCCGGACGTAACCGGTGATGGTGCCGCCGACATCACGATCTCCTTCGATGACGCAGAGGTCTGGCCCACCATGACTGTGGCGGGAGATCATTTCTACGGAATCGATGGGGTACTGATTTTCAGCGGCGTTATCTCGGACGATCTCGGGATCGTCGAACGCCTCGCATACAACGGCGTCAATCCCGAAGACGACACGTTCGAACGACAGTAATCATCCGGCTAGTGGACCGAGGATCCACGGCCGGTTTTTTCATACGCGTAACATAAAGAGCAGGCAAAACGCCTGCTCTTTATGTTACGGAGACACTTCGATGTATCCGTTAAAATTCACCCACGGATTTACCGTCTTATCAGGATTTGCATATTCGTCAGAACACGAATTGTAAGCAACTCCATTTAAATCTTTACTTGGGCAAGACATCGGATCACACTCGCTCCCATAGCACCCCGTCGTGTCATCGCTTCCCGCGTCGCAATAGCCCGTGCACCAGCCCCAGTTGTCCTTTACGTATACGCGGGGTTGGAAGACGCAGCTGCCTTCCGCGCCGATGCCGCTGCTT
>Ga0172379_10006056_pt1 | contig 16468 bp, 14 predicted proteins | sample GrowelOW334metaG_FD_119756 | JGI IMG/M metagenome (GOLD analysis project Ga0172379, IMG submission 119756) | Groundwater microbial communities from an aquifer near a municipal landfill in Southern Ontario, Canada - Groundwater well OW334 metaG | ecosystem: Environmental > Aquatic > Deep... | reverse complement strand
TAAAAATTTTGCCTTTAATCCTGCCGTAATTACTGTGACCCAAGGAACAGTCGTGACTTGGACTAATAATGATTCAGTACCTCATCGGATTAAGTCGGATAGCTTTAATTCAGCCACCTTAAACCAAGGAGAAAGTTTCTCTTTTACTTTTAACCAAGTTGGCACGTTTAATTATATTTGCGCTCCCCATCCGACTATGACTGGTAGTATTACCGTAGAATAACATGATTCATACTTTGGCCTACACTTTATTTTTTGGCAAACCGCTGATTATGTATGGGGGTCTGATTACTTTTGCAATGTTACTTTTTACGGCAACGGTTGGAGCCTTAAATTTTAAAGGTATAACAGTTATTCCTTTCCGTTGGCATCCACGACTGGCTATTCTTACTATTATTTTTGCCATATTTCACGCCTTCTTAGGCTTGTCTGTCTTTTTTAATTATTAATTTTGGCAGGCCATAAAAATTGTGGTACAATATAAAAGTATTATTTTAATCTTAACATAGCCTGATTAATCAAAAAATTTAGGCGGGTAAATTTATGAAATTTAGAGGCTCAAAAAAAGATCGAACATCTTTTTGGATTTTTACCATTTCGGTGGTAGCGATTGCCTGTGTGGTGATGGCTTACATCGTTAGTACTTCGTATTCGGCTAAACGTCCAACAGCCAATCCGATAGTGACCAGAGACATTTTAATCAAGAATCAAGTTCAAACGGCCATTAGTCTTTTGGACGGTGTAAATAAAAAGGTCTTAGCTCGAAAAATCACCTTAGCTCAAGCCAAAGTTGAGGGCGCTAATTTATTAAGAGAATTGCGTTATGATAATGGACGTGGATATTTTTGGGCTGATACGGTAGAAGGTGTTAATGTGGTGCTTTATGGTAATAAAGACGTAGAAGGCAAAAATCGTCTTAACGCCAAGAGCGGTGAGGTGGAATATGTCAAAGATATGATTGCTAAGGGTCAACTGCCTAATGGCGGTTACACCGAATATTCTTTTCCTAAAATGGGCGAGACAGTAGCTAAGCCAAAAAGGTCTTATACTTTACTTTATAAACCCTTTAACTGGGTTATCGGCACCGGTTATTATTTGGAAGACGTTTACTAGATTTATTATTACGCAAAAACACCCCGATAAGAGGGTGTTTTTGTTTTTAAGTTTAGGCGAAATTTAGGGAATCTGTCTGGCAGTGACAAATTTCTTAAATAATAGTATTATTTGGTTAAGTATGAGCAAGAATTTGGTACGATTTTTAACTTGGTTAGGAATGCTGGTAATTTTTGCCGGCATTCCTCTATTCGTTTGGTCTTTAATGTTGCCCTTTGGTGGCCGATGGTCGCCGGAGAGTAATGCTTGGCGCAGTTTGGGGCAAATTAGTGGACTACTGGGTATGTCGTTTTTTGCCGGTAGTTTACTACTTAGCGTTCGAACAAAATTTCTAGATAAACTATTTGGCGGTCTTAATTTTGTTTATCGCGATCATCATTGGCTTGGCACGCTTGGTTTTTGTTTACTATTGGTTCATCCTTTGGCGCTAGCCTATCGTTTCGCTTTACAATCTTTGGCGGTGGCGGGTAATTTTTTAATTCCTAATCCTAATGACTGGTCAATATTTTTAGGTATAGTTTCTTTAATGTTGCTGATGGTGCTACTCGTGATGACTTATTTTTGGCGCCCCACTTATCATATCTGGTTTTTGTCTCATAAATTTATGGCTCTAGCCTACGCGATTGGTTGGTGGCATCTTTTGACGATTGATAGTGATGTCTCCAGAAGCTTGAGTTTACGTTGGTATTATTATTTATTGGGCTTGGCCTCTATCGCCGTGATAATTTATCGCGTAGTCGGCCACCGTAAATTAGTGCCACGCGCCACTTATAGTGTGGATAAAATTAGTGAGCTCACTTCCGGTTTATGGGAAATTTATCTTAAGGCTGTAACTAATCCAATCAGTTGTCATGATGGTCAATTTGCTTTTTTTACTTTTATTAATAACCACTTGCGTCGTGATGCGCATCCTTTCTCTATCGCCGGCAGTAACGCGCAAGGGGGTTTACGCTTGATTATTAAAGCCTTGGGAGATCAAACCGGAAATTTAGGACAGCTGGTAAATGGTGATCAAGTTTTAGTGGAGGGGCCTTATGGATCTTTTGGTCGGCAGAAAGACAAGAAAGAAATATGGATTGCCGGGGGTATTGGCATTACGCCATTTTTATCCCTAGCTTGTAGTCGGACCAATGAAGAATCAGTGGTTTTAATCCATACCGTTGCTGAGTCTGCGCAAAATATTTTTGCCAAGGAATTTCCTAACACGATCTCTTCTAGCATTAAGTTTATTCCTTGGGTTAGCTCTACGGATGGTCGCTTAAATGCCGAGGCGATTGAAAAGGTTGTTTCTGATTGGCGTGAACGTACCATTTTAATGTGTGGACCAATTCCTATGATGAATAGTCTGCGTTCGCAATTTATGAAACTGGGAGGGGATAAGAATAAAATAATTAGTGAAGATTTTAATTTGTAAGTTTGTTATATGAAAAGTAAATATCTAGTAGGAGTTTTTTTGTTTATTTTTTGGATGCTGGCTACCGCTTTGGTAACGGCTGGTTTGTTATCTCGTCAGCAGGCCAAACAGGCCACTTGCGCTTTGCCCATTAATTCTAGCGCTAATAGTTCGGCTAGTAGCACAACAGCTTTAACCGCTACGGAGGTGGCGAAACACAGTAGCGCTAATGATTGTTGGATGATTGTTAACGGTAAAGTTTACGATTTGACCAGCTTGGTCGCCACGCATTCCGGCGGTAGTCAACAAATTTTAAATGATTGCGGTCGTGATGGTTCAGTCGGCTTTAACACTAAATATCAAGGGCAAGCTCATTCTGGTGGCGCACAGTCCATGATGGCTAGCTATCTTTTAGGTGATTTAGGCGCGACTATTAATGCCACGCAAGCCGTTCAACAAATAAATAGCAATCCACCTCGCGGACGCTCCAGTGAAGACGACTAAGAAAACAATTTTGAGTTTTGAATTTAGAATTTCGAATTTTGGTATGCGCTGGGGCGCATGATTTTTATTATATTATGAAAGATATTGTTATATTTGGAGATAAGAAGTTGGAATATGAGGTTAAAAAGCACCGGCGCGCTAAACATTTGCGTTTGTCGGTTTATCCGGCTGGTAGAGTTGTTTTGACTTTACCCTGGTGGGTGAGTGCTAAAATCGGAAAAAATTTTATTGCCAGTAAGGCTGAATGGATTTTAGCTAAAATAAATCATCAAGCCAACAATACCCGAGCTTGGCCGATACAAATAAATAAGAATGAATATTTAGAACACAAAGCTGGCGTGCTAAAACTCATTAATGAGCGTTTGGAGTATTTTAATCAATTTTATAAGTTTAAAATTAATCGTGTCAGTATTAAAAAACCAACGACGCGTTGGGGGAGTTGTTCGCGACTAGGAAATCTCAATTTTAATTATCGCTTACTGTGGTTGCCAGAGCATTTAGCGGATTATATTATCGTTCATGAACTTTGCCACTTAGGAGAATTAAATCACTCCTCACGCTTTTGGCGTTTGGTAGAGAAAACTTTGCCGAATTATAAAGAATTAAGAAAAGAATTGAAAAAGTAGAATAAATTCACACACCCCGTCCCGAGAGTACTCGGGCCACCCCTCTCAAGAGGGGAATTAATTCCCCTCTTGAGAGGGGTGGCCGGTAGGCCGGGGTGTGTTGTTTTCTTTGATTATAAGAGCTTAATTTCTTGACAAGGATGGTTGTTTAAGTCAAGATTTCAGCCAGAGGCTGATCAGCCTCTGGCTGAGATTTATTATGGTTTTAATGTTATATTTCTCGCTACCTAATTATTTAAATTTATGTTAAATATTCTCATAGCTACTATAGCTATTAGCTTACTATCTTTAGTTGGTTTGTTTATTTTTTCTTGGAAAAAAGAAATGATTAACAAGCTAGTTTTGTCTTTGGTAGCGTTTGCTGCCGGAACTATGCTCGGTAGCGCTTTTTTACATTTATTGCCCGAGGCCTTAGAGACAACTTCTACTCAAACCGTTTTTTTGTCAGTCTTGGGAGGTTTTGTGATTTTTTTCGCCATTGAACGTTTATTACATTGGCGACATTGTCATACTGAAGACGGCAAGTGTCCTGTCCATGCTTTTGCTTATCTTAATTTAATTGGCGACTCACTTCATAATTTTATGGACGGCTTGTTGATTGCTGCCAGCTTTGTGGCTAATCCGGCTTTAGGTTGGAGTACAACTATCGCCATTGCTACACACGAATTACCGCAAGAGATTGGCGACTTCGCGGTGCTACTTCATTCCGGTATGTCGCGCGGACGAGCCTTATTCTTAAATTTTGTGACCGCTTTAACCGCGGTGGCCGGAGCTATTATCGGCTATTTTTTATTATCAACCTATAGCATCCTGCCAATTCTTTTGCCTATCACAGCTGGTGGTTTTATTTATATCGCCACGGTTGATTTGGTGCCGGAACTTCATCGCGCCACCCCCAGCGCCAAAAAAGCCTTGGGACATTTTAGCCTATTCATTCTAGGTATCGTCTTGATGTTTCTGTTTAAAAAATTCGGACACTAAGTTAAAATAGCTTTTAGTAAAAAAAAACTACAGTAGTCTGTAGTTTTTTTGTGGATAGTTGAGGATTATTTTTTTAGCCAATCCTTTAAGGGATTAAAGGATAAGCGATGGATAGGTGAGGCGCCTAAGGCTTGAAGTCGCTCTAAGTGCGCCTTGGTTCCGTAGCCTTTGTGTCCGCCTAGTCCATAGCCGGGATATTTTTTTTCATATTCATCCATTAGCCAGTCACGGCTGACTTTGGCGATAATAGAGGCGGCGGCCACGGAAAATACTAGCGCATCACCGCTGATGATGGCGGTTTGAGGCACGCTTAATTTGGGAATGGGAAATTTTCCGTCCACAAAAATAAAATCCGGCTTAGTGCTTAGCTTTTCCACGCTCTGCCTCATAGCTAAGAGGCTCGCTTGTAAAATATTTATTTTATCAATTATTTTATTATTAACCACGCCGATTTCCACCGCCACGGCGCGCTCTTTGATTAAAGAAAATAAACTCTCGCGTTGCTTGGCACTAAGTTTTTTAGAATCTCGCACCAAAGCCAGCTCGCCCATGTCCCAAGGATTACTAAAATCAAAGACGGCTGTGGCTGCCACGACCGGACCAGCTAGGGGACCGCGCCCCACCTCATCACAACCACCGATTAATCGATAGCCCTCGGTGACTAATTTTTGTTCATAAGAGAAATCCATAATAATATTATCATCTTTAAATAAAAAAAGAGCAATCTTTTTTGGATTACTCTTGGGGCAAATTATTTTGCTCGGTTTTTTATTAGCTTAAGCCTAGCTAATAAGTCTTAAGTTCTGCGCCACAGTCCGGACAAATAGTTTTATTTGTGAACTCAGCATGATCGCACTCGGTACACTCCTTAAGTGAAGGAATGCCGTCTTCATGTTCCTTAATAGCGTTATCAAGCGAATTAAGTTCTTCTTCCCTGACTTTCATATCCTCTTTATAGATAGCCTGTTCTTTTTCCGCCTCAAGCATATCTTGCTTAAGGTCTGTGTATACTTTGCGGTCTCTTTGTATTCCATATAGAAGTTCAATATCTTTTGAATCTTGTTCTTCTGGCGACAAATCTTCTCCATTTAACGGAAAAGGCACTAGTGGGGGACATTCTTTACACATAACAATCTCCTGATAAATAATTTAAAAAAGAACCCATTTCTATTAATAATTAGAGTATAGCACATTTTTTGATAAATGTCAATATCTGGTAAAATATGGTCTTATTTTAATGAATAGTATATAATTATTTTAAATACAGGTTTTAGTTTTTAGTAGTGAGATTTACTATTACCTAAAACCTATTACCTAAAACCTAATTTATGTTAAACCAAGACTTTGTCCAAAAAATGAAACTCCGCCTTATCGCTGAACGCGCTGATGTAGAGCGAGAAATTAAAGAAGCGAGTGAACCTGAATTAGGTATGGATAATCCTGATGAGGATGATTTGGCTAATGATGCTGTGGAAGATATTTTACAGGGCTCGTCTATTGCTGTATTAAAGGGCTTACTGGAAAAAATAGATAATGCTTTGGAGCGTATGAATAATGGCACTTATGGAGTCTGTCAAGAAACCGGCGCCCAAATTCCTGAAGTGGTTTTGGAAAATGAACCTTGGGCGGAAATTATTCCGCCAATTATGCGTCAAAAATTAGCTCAAAACTAGCCAAAACCCGCTTAGGCGGGTTTTTTTACCCCTAGCCTTATGCTTAAAGAAAAATCTTTTAAATTATTTTTAGCCGCTATCTTAATTGCCACTTTATTTGGAGTGTTGCTTTATGGTATTTGGCCATATTTTAATGCGCTTCTGGGTGCGTTTATTTTGTTTATTATTTTCTTACCTTTGTATCGCTGGCTAACGATTAAATTAAATATTAAGGCCGGGTTGGCTGCTACGTTGATTATTCTATTATCAATTGTCTTAATTTTAATTCCCGTCTCTTTTTTGGCCTCAGTTTTGGTTAAAGAAATTCAATTAGTTTTGGCCGATATTAATGCTCGCCTGGGAGGGTGGGGGGCTATTAGCCAATTTATTCCTCAGTTGAATATGTCCGAAATTGGTCAGCAATTAGCTCAGGCCGGCTCTACTGCCAGCCGTTTAGTCTTCGGCACTCTAAGCGCCATCGGCAATCAAGTTATTTCCTATTTTATCATGTTCTTTTTGTTTTATTTTTTATTAACTACTGATGAAGATAAATTAAGTCAGATGGTCTTTGAGGCGATGCCGTTCAGTCATGATAATACTCTAAAATTACAACATAAATTTCGTACTGTTACTTACGCTACTTTAATTACTTCCGGTCTAATTGCTTTATTACAAGGAACTTTAGTGGGTTTGAGTTTTTGGTGGTTGGGCCTTAGCGCGCCGGTGCTTTGGGGATTAGTAGCTACTATTACGTCTTTTATCCCCATGATTGGCGCAGCCGGAGTTTGGGCACCGGCGGTCATTATTTTGTTGATTCAAGGCAATATTTGGGCCGGGATGGGTCTCTTGATTTGTGGCATAATTATTTCCAGTATTGATAACTTACTTCGTCCGGCTATTCAAAAAAAAGTGGGGAAAATCCATCCTTTTGTTTCCTTAATGGGCGTAGTGGTAGGTTTATCGTTATTTGGCTTGGTCGGCTTAATTATTGGCCCGCTACTTATTTCTTATTTTTTATTGATGCTCGGGATGTTTAAGGAGGAGTATATCGATTAACTAGGTATTAGGTATTAGGTTATAGGTAATAGTAATGATTTTTTATCTGTATTTTTCTAAAACCTATTACCTAATACCTGAATTTTTGGTATAATATTAGTAATAAATAAAATCAGGGGTCAAACCCCTCTAAATTAAACCGTATGAAGAACCTTAAGTGGTTTTTGGGGTTAGTTTTAGCGCTAACAATTTTTTCGTGGTCAGCGACCAAAGTTTTGGCGGCTGATGAATTTAGCGTAGCTTTAGCGCAGCTGAAAAATGCTGTGGGAGTATTAATGGAAAACAATGTCTTGGCTCAAGTAAGTCCTAACTTCGGTTATTATGTGCCTAGTTGGGAGCGCCAACAAGTATTAGGAGTAACCGTTACAGCTTGTCCTATTAGTGGACAAATGTGGTTATGTAGTGACGGTTCTTATCCCGCGGTCAATAACAACGAAATGACCTGCGCTAACAGTGGCAACCCAACTTGCCAGAGTTCTTCGGCTGGCGGAACCTATACTCCACCGGCCCCCGGTTCTGCTACCGGTGGTTGTAACCCGCCTGCCAATGGCTGTGGTTCTGGTATGATGTGGAATCAAACTAATTGTTCTTGCCAAGGCGATGCTAGTCAACAGAATAATTCCGGAACTTTTTTCTGCTATTCTTTAAATCGTCAAGCGACAGCTACTGAGTGCGATACGGCTGATAAAACTAGAACCACCCAACCCATGATTTGTCCTGCTCCGCCAACTAATTGTCCTAAATGGGTTGTTCCGACTTCCGGTAGCGGATGCGGTTGGTGTGATTATAATAGTCAACCGCAACCACCAACTATGACTTGTCCAGTCGGACAACAGCCGGAATGTCCTAGTGGCGCTCCATCAATGATTAATGGCGCGCCTACTTGCCCTAAAGCCGGAGAAGCTTGGACTTGTAAATCAATGAATACCACCTCTTGCCCGTATTTTAATTATTGCAATGGACGCGTAGTTAAAGAAAATGGTTGTGATATTTGTAAACCTAATCAAGAGGATCAAAAAAATCAAAATAAACCTTATCAAAGTAACGAGATGAGGCCGGAGAATTTTAACGATCAAAAAAATCAAAATGAATTTGATGATAATTTTGATAATGGTAGGGTTTGTACGGCTAAAGATGCTCAAGCCGACCTTCGCGATGCCAAAAGAATGCAAAGTGAGATTAAAACCTTGTTAAAAACCAAAGGTCTTAATGCTGATTTGAAAGGTAAATTGGTTGATTTACAAAACAGGGCCAATGTTTTTGTGGTGGGAGTGGCTAAACCCAACCCGGATGAGGATTTTTGCAGTTTCCTGGAAGAATGGCGCCAACCTAGCGGGGACAATGACTTAAATCCTAATGAAGAATTGAATAACTTGCGTATTGTGATCACTTTTCCTACCCAATTGACCAAAATGAAGAAAGAATTGGCCACGGTGGAAAAATTAGTGCCTAAGAAAAAAGGAGTTAATAAAGAATTATTAGCCAAATTAACTAATTTTTTGAGCAATATGAAGACGTCTATTAGCGAGGCGGAAGCTCAATTTAAGGCCGGAGAATATGACGGTTTGTGGGATAATTTAGATTTTCAACAAAGTGGCGGTCCGGGGGATGTGAGGTGTGTGTTGGATTTGTCTCCGATGTTTGAAAAAATAGCCGGAATCAAAAAGATGGATGAAGCGATTAAAACAGCCATGGAGGATATTAGAAATACTTTTTATAGTTCCATTGATGACGAACAATTCCGTGAAGCTTGCCAAATCGGCAATGAATCAAGAAATATTATAGAGCCATTTTTAAGAGCCAAACCGGTTACTAGTCAAGCTGCTTCCACTAAGTTGCAAAACCTAAGAAGCGCCATTGAGAATAAATATGGTGGTGCTAATTCAGACGAAATGGCTAATTAGTAAAATTAATCCGTTTTGTGGATTACTAAAGATTAATCAAACACCCGGTAATTCGGGTGTTTGATTAATTAAGGACAACGTGTTTAGTTTGATTGGAGCGTTTTTTGTGAGAAATATCCGACATCTTGACTAGCATTATTTTATGTGTTAAACTGAAAAAATTATTAAATAATTAAGTTCAAACTATGTTAGAACAAGAATTAGATCCAATTGAGGATCAAAACGAAGAAGAAAAAGACGAAGAAACTACCGAAGAAGAAGGTTTAACAGCTGACGAGGCTGAAGAATCTGAAGAAGAAGATGAAATGGATGAAGACGAAGATGAAGAAGAGGCTGAAGAATCCGAAGAGGAAGTAGCCTAACTGTCTTTAAATAGTCTTACATAAGCCCCGATCTACTAGTAGATTGGGGTTTTTGTTATAAAATAGATGAATACTGGGAAAATAATTTACAATGAACAATTTTCAATTTTCAATCAAGGTCCAATTTTCAATTTTAAAATTATTACATTAAAAATTGACTGAAAATTGTAAATTGTAAATTGTAAATTTTTGTGTTATTATGGTTTTATATGGCTAAAAAAATACTTATTGCTGAAGACGATACCTCCTTGTCTAAGGCTCTTAAATTAAAATTGGCAAGCTTGGGTTTTGAAGTGGAAGTGGCGACAGACGGCGAGGACGCTTTAATGCACTTAAAGAAAACCCAGTATGACTTATTACTATTAGATTTAATGATGCCTCAAGTGGATGGCTTCGGGGTTTTAGAAGAATTAAAGAAATCCAAACATAAGCCGGTAATTTTTGTAAACTCTAATCTTAGCCAAGCTTCAGATAAAGATAAGGCTATGAAATTAGGCGCTGATGATTATTTAGTTAAGTCTGATATTTCATTAAAAGAGATTGTGGCTAAGATTACTAAAGCTCTAAAATAAAAAGTTTGAACACCAACAAAGAGGCTCGCTAGCCTCTTTTTTTGTTTTAAATACTAGTGTATAATAATTGTAGACATCTAGCAGATGACAATTTTTTGTATTTTGCGATCATGAGGAAAATATTAAATATAAAATAATCAATATTTTTATGAGACAAAACATGCTAAAAAACTTAGCTCCAAAAATTTTAGCTAATTTTTTTATTTTGACTGTGGTAATAGCAGTCTTTTATTTTATCGGTCAAACTCACAAATCGCCTCAAGCTCAAGCGGCTGAGCCACCTCGATGCGGTTTAGCTAATAATACTTGCGCCATTGGTACTACCGATGGAACTTATCATTTTGAAGATCCGTGTTGGAAGTGGGGTTGTGTAGTTGGTGATGTCACGACGCCTTGTTCTCAATGTGAAAATGCTTGCGGTAATGGTAATGTAGATATAGGCGAGGACTGCGATGGGACTAATTTAAATAATCAAACTTGCATAACTCAGGGCTATGATAGAGGAGCTTTAGGTTGTGACGCTGATTGTTTTTTTAATATTGATAACTGTACTAGTTGTGGTAATGGCACCATAGATAAACCGACTGAACAATGCGAAGGTACTAATTTAGACGGTCAAACTTGCGAAACTCAAGGTTATGCTGGAGGCACGCTGAAGTGTAGCTCTGCAGACTGTATTTTTGACACTTCCCTTTGTACTCCTGCTGTTTGTGGTAATGGGGTTAAAGAAGGGGGAGAACAATGTGATGGCTTTGATTTTGGCGGTCAAGATTGCGCTAGTTTTAAGTGTACCGGTGGCTCCTTATCATGTTTTGGGTGCGTGCTTAATAAAGACGCCTGTACCGGTTGTCCTACAACCCCCACCACTGGTTGTGCTAGCACGATTTTTAGTGATTGGTCAGCGCCGGCTGATTGTAGTAAAGGTTGTTGTGGTTCAGCTTCGGACACTTATCTTGATTCTTTAACTAAAGATTCAAAAACTTTGTGCTCAGGCGGAAAAATTGCCACTAATTTTGTGCTTAGTAATAATGCTATTTGGTCTTGGGATTGTGGTATTACTACGAATTGTTTTGCCTTTATGAAAGCTCAGTGCGCTGATATTTCAGGCTTAGCCTCTAAGTTGGAGTGTAAACCGAGTGTGCTTTATGAAAGCAAAAAAGACTGGGAAAATGCTTTAGCTAAGTCGTCTCTAGGCTTATGTAAAGGTGGGTTTGCTCAAGTGGGAGGTGACGGACAAACCTTTGATCCTTGTTCCTATGATCATGCTCTTAATAAGATTTGGACTTGTAGTGGCGCAGATACAAGTAAAAGCTCTGTAGTTTGCGGAGTAGGTTGGGCGCCGGATAGCACTTGTGGCACAGCTAATAAAGCTACTTATCGTACCGGCACCGGTTTGTGCGCGAGTGACGCAACATGGAATAAATTTTTTGGTTTAGTTAATCAAAATGATAATCCTGAACTATGTGGTCCTGGCTCAAGAGTGTATTTACCAAATTCTTCCCAATATTCCATGGAAGGTGGGGATACTGGTGATTTTTCCGGTTTTGATAATAACGCAACTAAATATTTTGATTGGCGATGTCGTTATGATGTTAGTGGTAGTGATAGAAAAGGTAAGCCGATTAATTGCCAAGCTACTCTGGATTCTTCTTGTTCCGGCGGTGATGCCGTTTGTGGCCCGGCTACTAGTAAAAAGTTCTCCGGAACAGGAGCTGGTCCGCAAACCGGTTTTTGTAAAACCGGCAAATTAGGCGGTTCCATTTTAGAAAAGGTAACTTATGACAGCAATGCTCATAGGTGGAGTTGGACTTGTTTACCACAAGATAATAAAAATAAAAGCGTTAATTGCTCGGTGACAGCGACAGTTTGGTGTGGCGCGGCCGGAACTAGTAATCAAGAATATGCGACCAGAGAGGCAGTGAGAGCGGCTGGGACTTGTACCGGTATCTCGGGCGAACTTTTCCCTAAAGGAGCGGCTTTGAGCCAGCAAATCAAAGACAATACTACAAATTGGGAGTGGATTTGTGTTGACTCCACCGATGCGACAGTTTTTGCTGATTGTAAAGCTTCTAATGGTAAATGCGGGCATGCCGGAGGTTTGGTTTTATCGCAATATAATTTTGATAATGGCAAAGGCAATGCCGGATTTTTATGTTCGGATGGCACTATTCCTACTCCTGGTTTTGTTTATAATAATGCTCGCAAAGTGGAAGAGTGGACTTGGAAATGCGGATCGCTTGATTGTTCGGCTACGAAGCTGAGCTGTGGTTGGGCTAATGGTAACAAATATTTTAAAAATTCCTTTGATAGTCAAAGTAGTTTTTCCGGCACTTTTTTATGTTCTAAACCAAATGGTATGACTACGATGAGCTACACGGATGATTTAGATGAGGCTCATGCCACTTCGCAGGCGACTTGGACTTGGGTTTGCGCCGGCGATGATGGAAGCGCTATTGGTGGCTGTACAGCTGACCGTTATAGTTGTGGTTGGGCTAATAATCATAAAGTAGCTAAATTTTATGATGTCAACGCGCCGAATAATGGTACTTCAGGTTGGAATGGTACCGGCGCCAATAGTGAATTCTGTACTTATGATGCTGTTAGGGGTGATTTAAATTCAGGTGAAACTGGCGCTAGTTGGACCTGTAAAGATCCCAATAGCCCTAGCCAATATGAAGTGTGTACTACTGATTATGCTACCTGCGGTTCGGTTACGAATTATCATAATACTTATTATCCACAAACTAAAAAGTATTACTACAAGTCCACCCTGGAGAGTTCAGCTTTTCAATTAACCAGCTCTTTATGTATTAATCATAGTAGTGTCGGCGCGATTACTGATAATGGCTCAACCTTGAGTTGGTCCTGCGCAGATGATTTTGGTTTTAGTAGTCCTACTTGTGAGGTCAATAAAATTGATTGTGGTTTTGGTCAAGGATCTTCTTATCTTAGTAGAACCAACCCTTGGAATTTATGTGTTAATCCATTTAATGGGTCTAATACGTGTTTATGTAAGGGTGGTAATAATGATGCCGTGGATAGCATTAACCCCAAGTTATTGACCCCACTACTTAGAGACACCAGCGATCCATTATTACAAAAGGCTGACTGGTATTGTCTAGATGATTATGGTTCTAGAGGTGTTACGAATGAACTCGGCAACGCTTGCTGGGCCACTTGTTATAATTGTAAATAATTTAAAATATGAATATGGACAATTACCAAAATTTCTTTAAACAAGGATGGCTGTGTCTAGTCTTGATTCTAGCTGGCTTGACTTGGTCTATTAGCGCTCAAGCAGCGACTGTCTGTTTGGCGCCCATACCAGCCAATGCTTTTGTTGATCCCTTTACCGGCAACCTAGATTTACGCTGGATTGGTGGGAGTAAAGCTAAGAATTATACTTTAAAGATTTTAACTTTAGGCAAGGCTTGCTCGGATCCGGCGACTGCGCCAGGGGAATTAGAATTGCAAATTCCCGGGACGGTTAATTCCTACACTATTCCTGATGCCAATTTGGATTGCGGTAAATGGCAGTATTGTGTTCAGGCTGAGTGTTGCGATGATAGCTGTGAAACCTGTGTGGCTGAAGGTAAAGTCCCCGCGGATGCTGATTATTGTACTGCAATGGCTGGTTTGATGGGGGATCGTTGCGCTTGTCCAACTGCTGAATACCCCTTGTATAGAAGTGTGGTTTCTCCAGGAGATGGTTTGCCGTCTTTTCATTATAAATGCTCTGACGGCAACGAATATCAAGCTTCCCAGGGCTGTCCAGTAGGCGCTAAAATTATTGGCTGTGCTTGGGAGTGTACTAAGGCAGGCACGGCTATTGATTTTAAAGCTTGCGGGAAAGATTATGAAATTAAGTGTGGTAGTGTTAATAAATTATTAATTCGCCAGACGCCAACTTTTAATCTTTGTTCGGTTGATGGTAAAACTAACGATGGTTATTTAATTCCTCCGGTCGTGCCAAGTCCTATACCGGCCTTTGCTTATAATTGGACTTGCTTAGGACAAAATCCGGCCGAGCAATGTGTGGCTTGTCGCAAAGCCGTTTGTAATGCTGATTATCTTGATAAGGCTGTCTATGATTTGCCTAATTCCGGTGATTTATGTAAAGACAGTGATGGGGTGATTAGCGGACAGGCACAAAATTTTATTTATGACGATGTAGCTAAACAGTGGACCTGGGATTGTGTGGGTAGAACGGATTGTACCGCTCCTGGAGGAACTCCTAATGCCGTCGGATGTATTGCCAAAAAAGCCGGTTGTGGTGAGGCTAATAATAAGTTTTATACCCTTAATAATTTTTATAGCAAAGTAGGTAATTTTGATGGAACTGGAAATAATTTTGTTTGTTTAAATGGCGGGACACCAGTCCCTGTTGGTTTTTCCGGTGTGGGTGGTGGTTGGGTTGATGAATTTCATTATCGCCAAGTCTATCAAGCGCCCGAGCCAACTATTGACGCTATTTTTTGGGTCTGTACTTATCCTTCACTGGGCGAAGCTAAGTGTCAATCCAACATTATTGATTGTAATTCCGCCGTGAAAGGTAAAAAATTAACCGGAAAAAATTGGTTAGATAATTACAACAATAAAGTTGATAAACTTTGTCAGAATGGTTTAAATAGCACTTTTAGTGAAGGTACTTTTAATATAACGGCTGATTATAAGTGGACTTGCGGTGACAACTATGGTGGTTTAGTTAGTTGTTCTATGGATGAGGTAAATTGTCAGAAACCGCCACATGAAAGTTATGTGGATGACGTCAACGCTTTGTTAACGGCGAATGCTTCCCAAATGTGTACGGCGGGATCTTTTGGTTTAACTCCTAGAATTTATCCCAAAGGTTCTAATGACTTAATTTGGACTTGTCAGGATGACGATGGTTATACCGCTTTGGATCCTAATAAATGTTTTACTACTCAATGGTCTTGCGCCAATCCGCCAGATAAGGGCGCTTTTGTAGATTGGGCAACTTTAGTGTCTAAGGGTAGTCTTAAAAATTGCGCCGGTTCTGATGATGGTTGGAATAGTGGTAGTTATACTTGTTTGGGCGCTTGTAATGATCCCAATAAAGAGGCAACTTTAACCTTAAAAAATGGTGTGTGGACTTGGAACTGCGGTAAGGATGATTGTAAGGCTGAGGTAATGGATTGCGCCAGACCACCAGCTAATGATTATCGTCATGCTGATTTATTTAAGTATAATTATTTTAATGATATAACCGAGTTTAGGATTTTTGTGAAGAGTCTGAAGAGTCAAAGTGATGATTTTGATTGTGGTTGTGATGCGGTTGGAGATCAACTTGTTTGTACCTGTCTTTGTACGGTTAAAGAGGCTAAGGCCACAGTTACCTTAGCTAATGGAAAGTTTACTTGGAATTGCGAGGGCAGAGATTGTGAAGCCTCTCAGGCTGGTTGCGGAGAATATGGCGCAGATTCTGAATATCAAGTCAACGCCGAGACTAGAGATGCTAGTGGCAATCCAACGGCTGATGGTTTTAGCGATTGGCAGAAGGCGAAAAAGTATGAAAAGTTTTGTTTAAAGGGTGGAACACCGGTCTGGTTTAATACTAAGGGCTATTTTGGTGGAACAGAAACTATCCCTAATTATGGCAAGCCGGAACCGGGCTTTACGCCTTATGGTAATGGCGGATTTGATGATCGTAAACAAGGCACATGGATTTGGCAATGTAGTTATCCGGGTAGCACTAAATTAAGCGGGGATGGCGGTTATTATTTATCCAATGGTGACGGTACTAAAAAAGAAAATTTTTGTGCGGTCACCGAAAAACCGGAATGTAATTCTTTGCCCTCAAATACTTATACGGTTAATGAATTAATTACCGCTTCAGATATTAATCATCAACTCGGTAATGCCTATACCAGCGCCGGTGATCCTAAGACTGGTCCATATTTGTGTCAGCGAGGTGTGATGTCTTATTCGGCAGATAGTAAAAATATTTCTCCGGACGGAGTTAGAGATATTACACATCCTGGTAGTGGTGGTAGTAATGAATCACTGGGTTTGCGCATTATCTCGCCAGCAACGGCTCAGTTTAAGAATAATTTTGCTAAGGTGCGTTCAGATTCTCTGCTTAGTAAGGGGGGAGAACGAATTTTCCCAGATCCTAATACAAATATTTATCTTTATCAATGTACTTCTCCGGTGGGATCTGCTGAAGGTCCAATGTGCGCGGTTGAGGTAAAAGGTTGTAAGGCTCCACCTGATGGAGGTAATTATGACGGCAACACCGCTTTTGATACAGCTTATAATGCCGGCGCTTGCGAAAGCGGTTTGAC
>Ga0172379_10006055_pt1 | contig 16468 bp, 19 predicted proteins | sample GrowelOW334metaG_FD_119756 | JGI IMG/M metagenome (GOLD analysis project Ga0172379, IMG submission 119756) | Groundwater microbial communities from an aquifer near a municipal landfill in Southern Ontario, Canada - Groundwater well OW334 metaG | ecosystem: Environmental > Aquatic > Deep... | reverse complement strand
TAATTTTTTTAAAAATAAACAGAGTATCTTACACATCTTATTTTACCCCCATTGGGAGCGGATGACAATGACATTTGGTGCGTAATATGTTGAAAACACAAAACAGCGGTTTTGAAAAAGCCATTCTCAATGTCAAGTAAGTTTTCCCCACCTGTGTTTTTGTTTGTTGACTTCCCCGATCGAGTTTTTTATACTTGGACGTATGGGTGAGAGAAGGTAAAGAAAGACGCGGGGTGTATAATAATTCGCCCCCTCAAGAAGGACTGAAATACTTAATATATTTGGCTTATTGCTACAAAAAAACAGGACCCCGACCCTGTGCTTACAGGTTCCACGCAGGATGTAAATAATCGGGCGATATATAGGAATTTTTCTTTTTACCGAAAAGGCCGCCTACTGGGTGTTTTTATCGTGTTTATGGCGGTAATTTTTCCCACCACTTTTGTTTATGCCAGTGTTTTTTCCGGAATTTCCGATTTTGTCGGCAGCATGCTTCAACCGGTAACTCCAGAGCCGGAGGCAACGGAAACTTATAAAAATTCTCAAACCGTAGCGCTGGCAGAAGCACCTCTCAACCACGAACTCAATCAATCACCCTTAGAAGAACTGCCTGTGGTTGTGGAAGGCTCGGCGGTTTCCGCAAACTTGTCTGTTTCTCCTGCTAAAGGTGACGATAAAGCAAAAAGCAACACATCAAGCGATCAGATTAGTGTGTATATTGTCCACGAAGGCGACACCCTCTCACAGATCGCAAAAATGTTCGAAGTAAGTCCGAATACCATTCTTTGGGCTAATGATATTCCACGAAAAAGTTCTCTGAAGGTGGGCCAGAAACTCGTTATTTTGCCGGTTAATGGCATTCAGTACACGATCAAAAAAGGAGACACTATCAATAAAATAGCGAAAAACTACTCGGCGGATGCAGACGAAATAAGAGACTATAACGATGTGCAAGACAGTTCCCTCTCTGTGGGCGATGTCATTATCATTCCGAATGGAGAAGTACCGACACCGGTAATTACCACAATCAAAAAAGCCATTACGGGCATTATTTCTCAAGACTCCGGTCCCTATATCGGCGGATATTATATTCGTCCCGCAAAGGGATCAAAAACTCAAGGCATCCACGGGCATAATGGTGTTGATTTTAGCGCTCGTTCAGGTCTTTCTGTCGTTGCGGCGGCGGGGGGAGAAGTTCTTATCAGCCGAAGCGGCGGATACAATGGTGGTTATGGAAGTTATATCGTTATCAATCATCCGAATGGAACGCAGACGCTCTACGCTCACCTAAGCGCCAACTTTGTTTCCGCTGGAGACAGCGTTTCGCAAGGACAGCTTATCGGCAATATTGGAAACACAGGAAGATCGACGGGTCCGCACTTGCACTTCGAGATACACGGAGCAAAAAATCCATTTTAAAAAACACTCCGCAATCGCGAGTGTTTTTTGGATAATGTTTGGGCTAAATTACGCCCATATTTCTCCCTTGAGCAATCCCTCTTTGTTCCCTTTTTCTTTTCGCTCTTTTATATTTTTCCTGTTTTTTACAAAAGAAGAGATCATGAAAATCGTACAGCACGGAACAATGGGGAGCATCTCCAGTATCGCATTTATCGTTGTCGTAGCACCCGTACCCCTCATGTCATATCGGGCGATCCAAAAAGTAAGTGTCATGAAGCCAATGAAGATGGTTCCGACGAACGGAAGAAGAATACCGATTATATCAGTACCCACGGCAAATACCATGCCGCCGGCAAAAGCAATAACACTCATTTTTTGATTGCCACCCATAGTAATTTCATTATACAACAAAAAGTATAATGTCCGCTTGTTTTTCTGTGCATATTGTTGATTGTTATTGCTAATAACCTAAAATCTTGCTACTATTGCCGTCGAACCTGTTCCTTAACGTTTACGGAGGCAGAACATGGAAACAAAACATGACAAAATAGCTTTATGGTGTGAAAACGAGCTTGGGTATGGTATTTTACTTGGGATAGAGAAACAACCTCTGACAAAAAATATATTTTTCAGTACCGAAAGGATACACCTATTTGATAAAGATGAGAAAAAGATCGGCGCTGTCGGAGTTCGTAAAAATCCGCAACCATTCGATTTTTTTGACTGGTCCACGTGGAAACGATTTTCACCTGTGTCCAATGAAACGCTTATCGGTGCCATCGAACGGCTTCACAAGGAAGGCGATGGCGAAGTAACATTTGCTGTTATGTTTCATTGTGAAAACATAGCGCTACTAGAATTCGGAGCGATTGGTTTTTATCGGGCGCATGTCTACGAATTGTGACCGCTTCACTGCCAGCTTATTAAAAAGACACACGCTCCGCCAAACCGGCGGAGCGTGTTTTTTAAATTCGGGGAATTCGTCTAAGACCGCTGTCTCATAAAAAAAGAGCAGGCTGTTAATGTCTGCTCTTTAAATATGCTTTTTATTCGCCTAGTGCCGTAATCGCCTCAACGGTTGCGTTTGCAAGACCTTTGGCGTTTACTCTGTCTGTTGCGGAAGTTACTAACCGCAGGTTTATGGCAATCAGTTTCAGTGCAAATGGATCAATATCAACCTCCTTACTAAGGAGTTCTTTTTTTTGTTTGGTATCATACCAATCTTCTTTTACTTCCATAAATTTTTTTACTTCGAACAATGTCTGAGACATTGGATTTATAGAAAGTGTTCCATTTCTACTTTTAATTTTTTCCGCGATATCGAGAAATTTTTCAAGCGCGTCTTTTACTGTCATTTTCATAATAACACCTCCTTTTTTGCGTCCAAAAATACAGTAGCACGTAAATTTAGTTAGCACAAGCATTTTTACTACCCCTTTTTCTCCCTATACCCCAACGCTTCTGCGAGATGTTTGTCTTGGATATTTTCACTTCCTGCGAGGTCTGCAATCGTTCTCGCGAGTTTGATGATGCGATGATACGCGCGTGGTGATAAGCCCATTCTGGTCGCGGCGGAATTGAGGAGGTTTTTCTCTTTCTCTCCAAGTTTTTGGCTATGGATAAGTGACGTTTGACTTTTTGTATTGAATTTGATAATATTGTAATTATACTTACAATATTATCATAAATAACATAAATACAATGTCCATTTTTGAACGAACCATAGAAAAACAGCTCAAAGAAAGGCTGTTTCAAGGAAAAATTGTTATTCTTTATGGTGCTCGACAGGTTGGCAAAACTACCCTCGTTAAAAAAGTATTGACAGAATATGGCGAAAAAGGACGTTATCTTAACTGTGAAAATCTTTCTGTTCAACAAGGGCTTGAAGAAATGGAGGCGACAAAATTGAACGCTTTTCTTGGTAATTATGATTTGGTTGTGGTTGATGAAGCGCAAAAGATTCCGGATATTGGGAAAAAACTGAAACTTCTCGTTGATACGTATCCGAAAATGCAAATTATTGCTACCGGTTCATCCAGTTTTGATCTCGCCAATAGAACAGCCGAACCCCTTACTGGTCGGGCTTTTCATCTTATGCTCACCGCACTTTCCGTTGAAGAAATTGCGCAAAATTTTGATTTGTTGTCCGCAACATCACAACTGGAAAAATTATTACGCTTCGGAAGTTACCCGGAATTGTACCCTTTCTCCGACGAACAAGCGACCGACCGTTTGAACGAGATTGCCTCGGCATATTTATATAAAGATATTCTGCAATTTGAAGGAATAAAAAAATCAAGCATTGTTCAAAAACTGCTTCAATTGCTTGCGCTTCAGCTTGGCAACGAAGTTTCTTATTATGAACTCGCGGAACAGCTTAAAGTAAGCCGGCAAACGGTTGAAAAATATCTTGATATTCTTGAACAAAGCTTCATTGTTTTTACGCTCCGGGCTTTTTCAAGGAATAAAAGAAAAGAAATAAGCAAATCAGTGAAAGTGTATTTTTACGATAATGGTATAAGAAACAGTTTGATACAAAATTTTAATCCGCTTGCAATCAGAAACGATCAAGGTGCGCTTTGGGAAAATTTCTGTATTTCTGAGAGGTATAAATACAATATCGCGCACAACAAAAAGCCGAATATTTTCTTTTGGAGGACGTACGACCAAAAAGAGGTTGATTATATTGAAGAAATTGACGGAAAAATACATGCTTTTGAATTCAAATGGAACCCCGATAAAACCCCGAAAGCCCCGAAAAATTTTACAGAAGAATACAACGCCGATTTTACAGTAGTAAATCCAAAAAACTGCTGGAATTTTTTCGGAGTTGAGTAAAACCCCGGTTTTCAAATTCAGGGAATTCGTCTAAGATAAGTGTCCCACAAAAAACAAACATTTCCGTTTTTGGAACAATCATATGGATTGTTGTCGCAAAAAAGGGCAGCCCGTCTAAGGCTGCCCTTGTCAAGAGTCGTGATGATATTAGCAGATATCAGTCTTCCATTGGCCGTCGGCCGGAGACCATACCGTTGCTACAAATCTATTGACCTCAATAACACCGACCGAATGGATATGGCGATACTTCCAGTTTGTCGCCATTACTTCTTTCAATTCTTCAGCTTCCTTTGTCGCATCTTTATCATTTTCAGCCACCAGCTCAACAAAGATGTTTTCTGTCTTCGCAAGAAATATTGCGGAGAGCGAAAATCTTGGGTAGTAACTGACAACGGCTGCATAAAATGGTGTGCTCATCTCTTTATCCTCATGTGTTGTGAATATTTAACATTTGAATCAACTTTGCGATTCTTATGATGGTGATTTTTATTCTCTTGTTCAACACCTGTACGAGAATAATAAACTCAAGGTTGTTTTAAGTCCCGACAAGAAAAAATGTGCTGTGTTGCTTCGGCAGTCTGCAAAAGAAAAAATAATCTACATGGATAATCTCAAAGATAAACTGGGCTACAAAAAAAGAACCGCCTAAGGACGGAACCTTAAGAGGTGCTTTTGGGGAGATACACTAGTATTATATACCAAGAAAATATTTAGTCAAGCAAAAATTTAATTCTTCTTCTCTCTATACCCCAACGCCTCTGCGAGATGTTTATCTTGAATATGTTCATCTCCGGCGATCCGCCAGCTGGCGGACGGTAATCGTTCGTGCGAGTTTGATGGTGCGGTGATAGGCGCGTGGTGATAAGCCCATTCTGGTCGCGGCGGAATTGAGGAGGTTTTTCTCTTTTTCTCCGAGTGGTGCGAATTTTTCCAAGTCCTTCGCGCTCATTTCGGAATTGGTATTGATTCGTTTGCCTTCAAATCGAGTGGTTTGGATTTCTCTTGCTTTCAAAACATGGTCTCGAATCGCGCAAAGATTCCAAAACACGCTTTTCAAATTCGGGGAACTCGTCTAAGATAGGTGTCCCACAAAAACAAAAAGGAGCAGGGAGGATTGTTGTTGACAAGTATATAAGTGTTTGTTATTATAACAAAGGAAATCACTTTTTTTATACCCAAAGGGAGACTATTTATGTTATATGTTATTCTTGTAATTCTGGCTTTTGGAACAACCGCAGAACTATCAAAACATGATACGATTCATTGCTGGCTGTATAACAGAAGCAGGAGTAGGTTATTGGGGTGGGTAAAATACATGCCAATTCTTGCGCTTGGGATTATATTTAAAGCAGAAGGTCCAAACTCAGCGCTCGCGATTTTTGTTGGGATCTTTGTCTTGTTGTTTTGTATGATTTATTCTCATTATCTTGATAGTGAAAATAAGGAAGAAAAAGACAAAACATGAACTCATCGACACCGGCAGATGCCGAATTAGAATTATACCGCGCATTCAATCCCTCAACACGAAGAGTGTTTGAGGGATTTTTTTTCCACAATGCAAAAGCATACCACTTCAAGGCATGCTTTTTTATGAGTGGTCATTGTCTATAGTGGTTACGTTTCAAAAACACCAATTCTTCTTCTCCCGATACCCCAATGCTTCGGCGAGGTGTTTATCTTGAATATTTTCACTTCCTGCGAGGTCGATGATTCTCATAAGTTCTATAATCCGCGGTAAGTATTATCACCTCGTCTTTCTATTGCGACAAGCCGAATATCATTTTCTTTTTTAGTAAAAATAATGCGTAAATCCCCTATTCTGACACGATAAAAATATTTCTGTCCTTTCAGCTTTTTTATATCCAACAGAGAAATATCGCCCGAAAGAATTTTTTCTACACATAAAATAACCCGCTCGCGTTCATCGGCTCGCAAAACTTTGAGTATTTTATCAATTCGTTCCATGGAGTTTTTTAAGAGAACGCAATACTTCTTTTGCTGAAATGCCATCGGGGTCAATCGTTGTAAAATCCACAACGGTTTCCCATAAACTTTCATCTTCCAGTACTCCAACGGGAGATATTTCAAATATTGGTTGTGATCGACGAGCGATAGTAAACGACGCCCCCTTTTTAACACGCGAAATATACTCCTCCATATTTTCACGAAGTTCTTTAAGTCCAACGATTTGTGGTTGTTTTAATTTGAATGTTTTCATATTTAAAGTTTATCCTAAGATAATCTTTAAGTCAAGTGTGTGATTCTAATTCTTCTTCCCCCTATATCCCAATGCTTCGGCGAGGTGTTTATCTTGAATATTTTCACTTCCAGCGAGGTCGGCAATCGTTCGTGCGAGTTTTATGATGCGGTGATAGGCACGGGGTGATAACCCCATTCTGGTAGCGGCGGAATTGAGGAGATTTTTCTCTTTTTCTCCGAGCGGGGCGAATTTCTCCAAATCTTTAGCGGACATTTCGGAATTGGTATTGATTTTCTTACCTTCAAAGCGTTTTTCTTGAATTTCACGTGCTTTCAATACCCTATCTCGAATATCTTTAGATGTTTCCATTCCTTCCGGCACTTTATCCGATAATTTTTTGTAATCAATTTCTGCGACCGGTAAAAATATATCAATACGATCCATTATTGGACCCGAAAGTTTGCGTTCATATTTGTAAATATCCCCCGCGGAACAAACACATTCTTTTTTGGTCCCTTTAAAACCACACGGACACGGGTTCATCGCGGCGACCAAAATGAAATTTGCGGGAAAGACTTCGGTTCCTTTTGCTCTTGAAATGGAAACAAATTTTTCCTCAAGCGGTTCGCGCAAAGATTCCAAAACACGCTTTTCAAATTCGGGGAACTCGTCCAAGAACAAAACTCCGCGATGCGCGAGTGTTACTTCGCCGGGTTTGGGGAATGTTCCGCCGCCGATAAGTGAAACATACGAAGAGGTATGATGCGGTGCGCGAAACGGGGCGGCGGTTACGAGCGGCTCTTTGAGCGTTCCGGAAATAGAGTGAATACCGGTTATTTCCAACGCTTCGTCGAAAGAAAGTTCGGGAAGCAGTTGTGAAAAAGCGCGTGCGAGCATTGTTTTTCCCGTGCCGGGAGGACCGAACATGAGAACATTATGTCTACCCGCGGCGGCGATTTCCAAACCTCGTTTGGCGGTTTCTTGTCCGCGAACATCTTCGAAACCGTATTCGTGCAGAGTTTCTTTTTTCTCAATTTTTTTCGGAACATGCGGAGAAAGTTTTACGGAAGCGGATTCGCCTTCCTCTGACACCATGATATTCAAATGTTTGATAACGTCGGAAAGTTTTTTACATCCGTAAACAGTCACCCCTTCAATGATTGCCGCTTCGTCCGCATTTTCCTGCGGTAAAAATATTTCCGTAAAGCCTTTTTCTTTCGCTCTTTGCACCAAAGGAAGTGCTCCACGGATCGGACGAAGTTCTCCGTTCAGTCCAAGTTCTCCCAAGAAAAGTTTTTCTTTCGGATCGAATTTTATTTCGCCACCGGCAAGAAGGTATCCGAGCGCCATCGCCAAGTCGAAAAGCGTTCCTTCTTTTTTTATGTTCGCCGGAGTGAGCGAAATTATTATCTTTTGGTTTTTTGCTTTTGGAGATTTGTACCCGGAATTTTTTATTGCCGCCGAAATGCGGTCTTTTGACTCGTCAACCGATTTATCGGGAAGCCCCACAACGGAAAAAGACGCCATTCCTTTAGAAATGTCCACTTCGACACAAACAATATGAGCGTTCAAGCCGACGGCCTGAGCACTGTAGCATTTTGAAAAACCCATTGTCAAAAATGATTTATGATTTAAGATTTACGAATAAAGAAACGCCGTCGGTTCGTCGCCGAAGGCGATCATAAATCTTAAATCGTAAATCCTAAATCATTAGTTGTTAATATGCATCTTGCACGTTTCTGCGGCGGGATTTGCTTCCAGCCTTTCATCTTCTATTTCTCCTTGGCAAACGCGACAAATTCCATAGGTTTCTTTTTCCGCTCTTTCAAGAGCCGCTTTTATTTCATTGAGGCGCACTTCCAATTCCGTTTCAACAGCACTTCTTTCTTCGAATTCCTCAAATTTGTCCGCGAGAGAATTTTCATCTTCCGAATCAATATCTTGTGTGTCTCCCGGTGTTCCCTCCCAGTCGTTCGGGTTCTCGGGATTTATTCTCCCGACGCTCCCCAACTCTTGCTCGAGTTGCTTCTTTTCTTCTAAAAGCAATCCCTTAAAGTGTTCGATATTTTTCATATGCGTTTATGATAACAAATTTTTCTCCCTAAGTATATTGACAAAACTTAAAAATTTTGCGCCATGCAGATTATGCATTGAAACAAACGAAGAGGATAAAGCCACCGGTTTTTTTATCCGCCCTTTTTTTGAAGAGTCAGATCAAGCCTTCGAGAAACCTCAAAAAGAGTGTCGTTGTTCGTTGAAATTATCAGAGTTCTTTGATCTTTGAACATGTAGACCAAAGCAACCGTATTGTCAAAGTTGTATAAAACGCGCGTGTCCTTGTTTCTTGTGACAACGTCGTTCCACATTCTCTGGCTTAGATCCTCCGTTCCAACGGTTCCGAACAGCGGTTGCAGATCGTGAGCCATTGTTTTTTCCCACTGCAACATTCCGACAAAAGCATTATCGTAATAGTCCGTTTTAAGAATAAGGAAGGGTTGGTTCCGGTTAAATGTGTGATAACCGAACATGAAATTATCTTTGATAGTGCGAAGGAGGATTGGCGGAACAGCTATACCAAGTTTTTCAAAAAGCTGCTTGGTGGTAACCAGATTTTTCTTTTCAATGGTTCCGCTTTCTGTTTGTGTCGAAATTATTTCAGTAAAAAAGAGATATTTGATAGTATCAAGTCTTGGTTTTGAACCCAAAATTTCTTGCTGTATTTCTTTGGCGATATTTTTTGAGGATTTCCCATTGGTCTGAATTTCTTGGATTCCTTCGGTGTTGATAAGCGGTATGGGATTAATTTCCGCAAGAAGCCGGCTTTCTTTTGATGGTTGGAAAAAAGCGTAGTAAATAATTCCACTAGTGGCAAGGAAAAAAATAATGGAAAGAATGATCAGAGAAAGATTTTTTCGGGAACGCGGGGATTCGTCCGTTTCCCTTCTGTACCGATCTTTTTGTTCTTCAAGAACCATACGGACGAGAGAGGTCTTTTGATCTTTGATCGCACCAGCCACATCTTTTTTATAGGTTCGCAGGGTTGGGAGGTCAGACGAGACTCCGGCCGGACTTTTTTCCGACACATTTTCTGTAGTTGCGGTAACGGGAACCTGCTGAGAATTTTCTGGTTTTTTGAAATCATCAGGAAAGGGTTTTGGCATAATCTCCGCTGTTTTGTTCGGGAATACCGCGGAGGGGTTTGGGGCGTAATCGTTTTTTATATTCAGTTCACGGGGTTTGCTGGGTGTCGTAAGGGTTGTTAGGTCAACAGTTGGTTCAAGCGTTTTATTCTGTTCTGGCAGGCGCGCTTTTTGGGGAACTCCATTGTTTGTCAGCGATTGTTTTTTCTGTGGCACGCTCAAAATAACGCGTTTGTTAGCGATGAGCGCTTGTCTTTTTTGCGGCACAACAAAAGGAACATTCCCGCTCGGCACAGCCGACGACGTGTTTCCTAAAATTCCTTTTTGCGGAATTTTGTTTTCATCCATAAATGATCTTAACGATTATTTTTTTGGAGCATTGCCCATTTTCTTTCTTGAGAAATTCGGACTCGTTTTTTTGACGGAAAGACTGACGTAAGGTTTTGTGCCCATTACTTCGATGTCCACCGATACGATATCTCCTTCCTTTATAATATCATTTACTTTGTTTGCGCGAAACGGTGCGATCTCCAAAATGTGGACAAGTTCCACGATGCAAAAATAATAATAAAAAATCCCGACAGAAATGCCGGGATTTTTTTATTATTTTATCTTCTGTCTCCCGTACGAGGAGTATAGGGACGATCGTGTCCGCCACGCGATGGTCCGCGATCTCCGCCAAACGTTCGTCCACCATATGCTCCAGTGGATCCTACTCCCGGCGCAGCTGCTTTAACTCCTTTTCTTGCCGCGAATTCAGGATCTGCTTGTTTAATAGAAAGTTTCATTTTCCCGCGATCATCAACTTCGCGGATCATCACCGGTACTTCCTCTCCTTCTTGCACCACATCGCTCACTTTGTTGACGCGGAATGGCGCCAGTTCCGAAATGTGGACGAGTCCTTCGGCGTTTACGCCGAACTGCACGACGGCTCCGATATCATCAAGAACCTTAATAACTTTTCCGGTATGCTTTTCTCCCGGTCGGTAGACGTGCGTCATTCCTTCAATAAACTTCTTTGCTTTTTCCGCACCTGCTCCTATGCCGGTAATATACACGGTGCCATCGTCATCAATATCTATTTCCGTTCCGGTCGCCTCGCGTATTTTGTTGATCATTTTTCCCCCGGGACCAATGACCCCGCCGATCTGATCGGGATTGATTTTTATGGAAAGAATTTTTGGCGCGACGGGAGAGATGTCGGCGCGCGGAGCCGCGATTTCTTTTTCAATAACATCAAGAATTTGGAGACGCGCGGTTTTTGCTTTCACAAAAGCTTCCCCGAGAATTTTTACCGGAATGCCATCAACCTTAACATCCATTTGAATGGCAGTAATTCCCTCGCGGGTTCCGGCAACCTTCAAGTCCATATCGCCGTGATGATCTTCGGGACCTTGAATGTCCATCAGAATTTTGTAGGTCTTTTCATCTTCCATCATAAGACCCATCGCAATGCCGGCTACCGGCGCCTTAAGGGGAACGCCGCCGTCCATAAGAGCGAGGGTGGAACCGCAGACGGAAGCCATGGAAGTAGAACCATTTGAAGCCATGGATTCGGAAACAATGCGAATTGTGTACGGGAAAATATCTTTGGTCGGGAGTACGGGAATAAGAGCTTTTTCAGCAAGTGCTCCGTGACCGATCATGCGTCGGTTCGTACCGCCCATTCTACCTGTCTCGCCGCCTGAATACGGAGGGAAGTTGTAATGGTGCATGTAGGTTTTTTCCTTGTCTGTTCCGTCAATAGTCTGAGAATCTTTTGGACCTCCAAGAGTGAGGACAGAGAGTACATGCGTTCCCCCGCGATAAAATACGCCGGTTCCATGAAGGACAGGAGAAATTCCGCCCGCCTTCGCTGAAAGATTTCGCAATTCATCCATTCCGCGTCCATCGGGGCGGCAATTATTCTTAATCGCCTCTACGTGAAGAAGTTCGTTTACTTGGTGGTGGAAATATTCCTTCGCTTTTCCTACATCTTCCTCCGGCAGTTTTTCTTCAACCAATTTTCCCCACTCCGCCTCCAGTTCATAACCGATCTTGCTTCCGGGACCGACATATAATTTGTCTTTCAACGTCTTTCCAACTTCGTCGGCGAATAATTTCTTAACCGCTTCCGTATGTCCGGTTGCGGGAATAACCAATTTTTTCTTTCCCAGTTCTTTAACGATCATTTTTTGGAAATTCTGGATTTTCTCAATTTCTTCCGCTCCTTTCAGGAGTGCCAAACGCGCGGTTTCTTCGTTGATTTCTTTTCCGCCGAGCTCGATCATGTTGATGTTGCCGTCTTTTCCGCAGACCGTCATATCCATTTCAAACTCCGGAAGTTCTTTTGCTGAGATTGCTGGATTAATCGTGAAATCGGTTATATCCTTCTTTTTTCCCACGTGCACCGCCGAAACCGGTCCATGGAAAGGAATGTCAGACGTTGCGAGTGCGAGAGACGCGGCATTAACCGCCAAAACATCCGGATCGCATTCTCCGAGCGACAAAACCGTGATAACGACTTGAATTTCTTTGCGAATGTGCTGGTCAAAAAGCGGACGGATCGTGCGATCCACTACGCGCCCCGAAAGAATTCCTTCATTGGACGGCTTCCCTTCTCTTCTCACATAGCGGCTCCCGAGAATTTTTCCCGAAGCGTAAAAGCGTTCCTCGTAATCAACCGTCAAAGGAAGATAATCAATCCCTTCCCTCTCATCGCCGCCGATAACAGCGGTCGCGAGCACGGTTGTGTCCCCATAACGCATAATAACCGAACCATTCGTCTGGTCGGCAAGATCGGTAAATTGGGCAATCAACGGCGTGCCCCCGATTTCCACGGAGTATTCTTTGCTTTGCATATTTCTATTGTTACGTGGAGGACAGATTTTAGTCTTGAAACAAAAAGAGTTTCAACACTATGATCTGCCGCCCACAATTAATAAGCAATAATGAAGACACTATACCAGTATTTGCGAATGAGAGCAAAATTGACAATATAATAATTATATCTTAATCTTCTAATAAGAATAAGAGTTTGTTTCGTGGAGAAAACAATGCAAACACAAGAAGAAAAAGACGTAGCCGAAAAATCTTTGAACAAAATTCATTATGCTGACAATGTGAACGAAAGAAACAATATCGCTTATGAAATTTCAGCACTAAAAGCGGTAATGTTTGTTAATGAAAAAAGTTTCTTAAAAAGAATTCGGGCAGAAATTCAAGATCGCGAGGAAAAATTGGAAAGAGTTGAACATTATATATTCTGGCTAACCAAAAAACTCGACATTGAAACGCCAACCATCCACACGGAATTGTAAAAAATTCCCAAAATACCTCGGTTTTCCGGGGTATTTTTTTGCACCCTGTAGTGGGATTATAGGTTATTCAAAAAAACACTTTACCGTTTCATCTTTTCCGAAACACAATTCAAAATCTTTTATCACTCCATGCAACGTTCCTTTTTTAAGCGGGTTATGAAGCGGAATCGTTACGTGGCTGGTAGAATCTTTTGTATCAAAGTTAAACGCACGTGACTCCCCACCGTGCGTTTAACGACAAATCCATGTGATTCAAAAATTTTAACGAGTTCTTTGCCTGAAAAAGTTTTGAGTTTCGGCATACTTTTTACGCCATCGCGGGCAGAGCGAAATTAACCATAATTGGCGTAGAAAATTCTTTTGCGCTATCTTCTCCGAAATGACAATCTACCGCTTCTTTGATATTTTGTACTGTTTCATCCAAAGTTTCGCCTTGCGTATAAATGGAATATCCCACCGCCTGTGCCGTGTACCCACCCTCAGGGGCTGTTTGTATAAAAAATTGAATGATATTTGAGGTTTTCATAAGTTTGTTTATGTTCACATTTTATCAGAGTTTAAAGAAAAGTCAACGTGCTAAATTTGACAAAAAATTTATAGTGATGTATGTTAGACAACAGATTTGAAACAGGAGGAGATAAAATGGCATTAGTTGAAATTAATGAAGAACAACAAAAAATACTGGATAAATACGAGTTTGACAAACTTGTGGAACAGCGAAGCCGGTTCAGTCTTGAAATACAAAAATTGGAAGACGTACGCAGTTTTGTGAGGAAGGAAGAAGAAGATTTCCGTGAAATTTGCGAACGAGGAATACTTAAACGACTGATAACTATACACGAAATAGATGAAGCTCTCACTGTTTCACGCAAAAAACTCGGTATCGAAACGCCGACCATTCACACAGAATTATAAGTTTCAAACAAACACCTCGATACTACGTCGGGGTGTTTTCTTGATTGAATACCCTTCTTCAGCTATTCTATATATATGAAAATCATTTCTTGGAATGTGAATGGGCTTCGCGCCACGCATAATAAAAAACTTTTTCTTCCTTTTGTTGCACAAACAAAGCCCGATATTCTTTGCTTACAGGAAATCAAAGCGACCAAAGAGCAATTACCCGAGGAAATAGTTAAAATACCGGGATATTTTGCTTACTTTGTTTCACCGGAAAAGAAAAAAGGTTATAGCGGTGTCGCCATTTACACCAAAGAAGAGCCGGCAAAAGTGGAATATGGGATTGGTAATGTTGAATTTGACGATGAAGGACGGGTGCTTGTTGCCTATTATCCGGAATTTGTTCTTTTGAATGTGTATTTCCCGAACGGTGGAGGTGGAGAAGAACGATTGAAATATAAAATGGATTTTTATGATGCGTTTCTTTCTTTTGTTGATAGGTTAAAAAAGACCGGGCACAAAGTAATTTTCTGCGGCGATATAAATACTGCGCATGAAGAAATAGATCTCGCACGTCCAAAACAAAACGAAGACAACACCGGCTTTCTTCCAGAAGAACGCGCGTGGCTTGATGAGGTTGTTACACACGGATATACTGATACGTTTCGCAACGAACATCCGACAAAAAAAGATGCCTATACTTTTTGGGATATGAAGACCCGCGCACGCGACAGGAATGTCGGGTGGAGATTGGATTATTTTTTCGTGAGCAATAATCTTTTACCAAAAATAAAATCAACAAATATTTTATCTGACATATACGGTTCGGATCACTGCCCAATTTCCCTCTCATTAGAGCCGTAGTTTAAAATGTCTTTTAAGGAAATTTAGTTATCCACACTTATCCACAATAAAGGACTTGCGCATAAAGGACATGTGAGTATAATAATAATCAGATAGTGATTTAACAAATAGATAAAAAAAGGAACGCCCGTTCAAAATGAACAACCGTTTAGTTGGATGTAAAAAAGTTTTTGGAAACTAAATATCCAAACAAAAAACAAAAGTTCAAAAAGAACAAATATTCCACAGCCAGGACCATGGCAAACCATCTATAAAAAAACTATCAAAAACAATCACATTAGTTCTTTCCTCGAACAAAAAAAACAATATACAACAAGGGCCATACAAATGGCCCTTTATTTTATCTCGGTTATTATTTAGAACTTACGCACTTGGTTATTTTCTTCGCTTTCCTCGGCGGTTCGCTCTCCTGGGATGGCGCACCCTCGCGCCATAACCCGCTCAAAAAACAACCAAGTGCGTAAGTCCTATTATTGATAGATATCGTGTGAACCGATTTTCAACAAAAATACGGTATTTCTTTCTCCGTACTCAAACACAATTCGAAATTTATAATTTACGGAAAAACTGTAAAACTCGGACAAATGACCGTTAAGTTTATGAACTTTCAGTAATTTATGATTTTCTTGATGTTTAAAAAGCTCAATTTTTTCAAGCGCCTCATCCTGAAGTGCTGACGGAAGGGATTTCCATTGGCGTATAAACATTGGCGCGTAAGCAATAATTAATTCCATGGCAAGGAAAAATTATATCTGTTTAGCAAGTTCGCGAAGATCCCCACGAAGGGCTTTTCCCTCGCGGATTTCTTGCTGTGCTTTAAGTATGTCAGCAACAGCTTCTTCTTCAGACAAAAGACGGAGCGCTTGCCTTACCACTTCAGCTTTATTTGCAGCGCGACCCTTTTTTACAAAAGAATCAATAAATTCTTCAAGCGCCGGATTTAATGGGACAGAAAGAGTACTCATGGTTTTTATATTATATTGTAATATGATATTATCATATACCCTGTTTAGACCAGAGTCAAGTAAAAAAATTTTACTTCACCCCATGTTTTTTTCTTATTTCCGTAAGTTCTTGTTCTTCCGCCTCCGCTTTCGCCTCTTTTCCCTCTTCTCCGAGTTTTTTTAATTCCGCTTCCGGCAACTTTATAAGTTCCAGCGTTCGTTTTTCAAGGTATTCTGCCGTATTCAAGCTTGGGTCTTCCAAAACTTCCTCCAAAAGGGCATGCAGAATAAGTCCCAGTTTCGGTCCGGGTGTTTCATGTGTAACCTCCATTATCCTTGTTCCATCAATTTTGAGCATTCCCACGGAAACCGGCGAACGCATCGCTTCTTCTATCATTGCCTCATATTTGCGCAACCTATAGGGTTTTTCAACCGGTCTACCCATACCGACACGATCGCAAACGCGGAGTTTCATAAGATCCCAGACATTTTCGGCTCCGACATTCGCCACAATTCTTCGTACCGCGGAAAGGGTTATTTTCTCAATATCCGAGAAAAACATATGATATGCTACCAGTGATGAAACGGTATTGGTAAGTTTCACGGGAAACCTTAATCTTTCCATTATCTTTCGGGATACTCTGCCGCCGACGACGTCATGACCGTAAAACGTCCATTTATCCTTTTCTTGTGACCACCGCCGTGTTTCCGGCTTTGAAATATCGTGTAATAAAGCCGCGAGCCGAAGATGCAGGGGCCAATTGTGTGTCACTGCGGTATCAAGAGCACGGAGATTGTGTTCCCAAACGGTATAAATATGCATTCCTTTCTGTTCCACACCGATTCCTTTTTCCAATTCCGGTACAATGAAACGAAGCAGTT
>Ga0172379_10006054_pt1 | contig 16468 bp, 17 predicted proteins | sample GrowelOW334metaG_FD_119756 | JGI IMG/M metagenome (GOLD analysis project Ga0172379, IMG submission 119756) | Groundwater microbial communities from an aquifer near a municipal landfill in Southern Ontario, Canada - Groundwater well OW334 metaG | ecosystem: Environmental > Aquatic > Deep... | reverse complement strand
CTTCACCTCTCCCTTCACCTCTCCCTTCACCTCTCCCTTCACCTCTCCCTTCACCTCTCCCTTCACCTCTCCCTTCACCTCTCCCTTCACCTCTCACTTCACCTCTCACTTCACCTCTCCCTTCACCTCTTCTCACTCCACCTCTTCTCACTTTTCACCCTTCACACCCCACCTCCCCTCATCTCCCACCCTCTCCTACCCTTCCCTTTTTGATTCTTCTTTCCCTCTCTTTCCTCCTTCTTAAACCTCAATGTCTTCCGTCTTCCGTCTCGATCCCTCTTTCGTCTCATCCTATGCTAACAAAACTGCCCCCTTCGGCTTCGGAGGCCTGGGTGAGTTTGTTTATCTTCGTACCTACTCTCGCATCAAACCTGATGGAGGTAAGGAGCGATGGTTTGAGACCGTAGAGCGTGTCGTCAACGGTATCTATACTATGCAGAAGAGACACATTGAGACCCATTCCCTGGGTTGGAAGGAGGTCAAGGGACAGAGATCTGCTTCGGAGATGTACGACCGTATCTTTCACATGAAGTTTCTACCCCCTGGTAGAGGCTTGTTTTGTGCTGGAGCTCCTGTGACCGAGGAGCGTGGTATCTATGCTGCACTCAACAACTGTGCTTTCGTCTCTACTATCGATCTGGCTAAGGATTTGTCCAAGCCGTTCGTGTTCCTGATGGATATGTCTATGCTGGGTGTTGGTGTGGGCTTTGACTGTAAGGGAGAGGGAAGTATTGTCATCCAGGAGCCGGATGAGATGGGAGCTCAGGTCTTTGTCATTCCGGATTCCAGAGAGGGGTGGGTGGAGGCGTTGCGGAGGTTGATCGATTCTTACTTTGTACCTGAGAGTGTGGTACAGAGGTTTGACTACTCGTTGGTGAGGCCGGCTGGGTTGTTGATTAAGGGATTCGGTGGGACTTCGTCTGGACCGGAGCCGTTGAGGGATTTGCTGGAGCGGGTTAGGGTGATTCTGGGGTTGGAGGTGGGAAAGGGGATTAGCTTGACGAGTATCGTGGATATTTGTAATCTGATTGGCAGGTGTGTGGTTGCTGGGAACGTGCGTCGGTGCTTGCCTGGTGATACGTTGGTTCATATGAAGAACGGACTAATTCCTATCAAGGATGTGAAGGTAGGTGAAGAAGTTCTGACCGTCGATGGCTACAAGAAGGTGATTGATCACGTAGTTCAAGGAGTCCAGAAGCTTGTGAAGATCGTGACCCAGGATGGTGAGTTCCGCTGTACACCTACCCATCGAATGGCTGTTCTTACGGATATCAAGGGTAACTATGAGTGGAAGGTTGCCTCTGAGCTTGAGGAGGGTGATCGCTTGATGAGTAGTCGGGTCGCCATTCCTGGAGTGGTTACTAAGTTACCTGACTGGGTTCCTGTCTGTAATAGTGCCAGAGCAGCCAATCTTGTTATCCCTGAGTTTGATCCCCCGATGGCGTGGTTGATGGGCGTGTTCCATGGAGACGGTTATACTAACTTCTCGAACGACGACAACTCCGCATCTCACATCACCATTACTTTTGGACTTCACGAGGACAAGATGGCTATCAAGGCACAACAGCAACTACAGCGATTCGGATCCGACTTAGTGGTCTCTCGTACCGTGAAGAACGGGGAGAACGCAATTAGAGTAGTATGTAACTCGAAAGAGCTTGCTACCTACTTTGGCCTCAACATCAAGCGAGCGAAGACGCCCATCCAAGTCCCCAAGTGGATCTTCGAGTCCACGATCGAGAACCGACAGGCCTATATCGCAGGTGTGTGCGACTCCGATGGTTGTACTACCAATCGACCCTTGAGCGTGGTTTGTACTATCTACCCTAACTGGGCAAAGCAAATCCAGGCTCTCTTCTATTCTCTAGGTATTGAGAGTAGAATCTTGATCGATAAGGTTCTGTATGAGAAGAAGAAGCTTCTCTGGCAACCTCAGAGCTTTGTGAGTCTGATTAACACTCGATCTGTCGTCTCATTCTCTGAGTTCCCGGAGCTGATGAAGGAGGTAGAGGTTAAGAGTAGATCGCAGAATGCTAATGGGTTTCCCACTTCCTGGGCTAGAGGATTAGGTTCGACCGTTGTGAAGAAATACGGTCTTACTAATCCCAAGTTGAAGCAGTTCAACATTGATTCTTTCACCAAGTCCGTGGGTGAGATTGATTTCTGCCCCTGTGAGGTGAAATCTGTAGTCGATGACGTGGAGGAAGAAACTTATGATCTGACTGTTGCGGATAATCACTGTTTCTATGCCCAGGGATTGTCAGTGCACAATACAGCAGAGATCAGCTTCGGAGACTATCGATCCAAAGAGTTCATCAACCTCAAGAACTACGAACTCAATCCTCAACGCCAGGAGTATGGGTGGGCTAGCAACAACAGCGTTCTGGGAGACGTCGGTATGGACTACAAGGATATCGTACCTGGAATCATTGCTAACGGTGAGCCAGGTATCGTTTGGCTTGATAATATGCGAGCTTACTCCAGAATGAACGGGACTGCGGACTACAAGGATCACAAGGTCATGGGGTCTAACCCGTGTCTGACCATTGATACCGTAATCCACACCGACAAGGGTCTGATGACGATCAAGGATCTCATCGGACAGCAGTTCAATGCCGTAGTCGATGGTAAGGTGTATTCATCGACTGACAAGGGGTTCTGGATGACCGCTCAGTCTCAACCTGTCTTGAAGGTTCAACTGGACAATGGACTGTTCGTGCGGTGTACTGCTAATCACCAGATTCTGATGCGTAATGGAGAGTGGTGTGAGGCTGGTAGTCTTAAGGTGGGAGCTGATGTGAAGTTGTCTAACAACCGGGGGTATGAGGATGCTACTAGAGCTATGATCGTTAGTATCCTCGATGCTAACGGATCTCTACGTAATGAAGACATCAATCGCCTTGAGACAACACAGAGACTACTCTTCAGTCTGGGTATCGTCTCTAACCTCAACAAGGAAGCTCACGAACTAACTCTCTTAGAGGACAGTAGCAAGTACTACTCCTCTGTTCTCTCCATCACTCCCGACGGTGTGGAAGACGTTTATGACGCTACCGTTCCTTCTGTGTCTAGATTTACGGCAAATGGAGTCATAGTGCACAATTGCAGTGAACAAAGTTTGGAGCCCTACGAACTCTGTACTCTCTGCGAGACAATGCCGTTCAATCACGCCACCCTACAAGATTACAAACGCACCCTCAAATTCGCCTACCTCTACGCCAAAACCGTCACCCTCGGCAAAACCCACTGGCCTGAGACCAACCGTGTCCTCCTCCGCAACCGAAGAATCGGCTGTTCCATGACCGGTATCGCTCAATTCATCTCTAAAAGAGGTATCGAGACCTTCCGTGAGTGGTGCCAAGAAGGCTACGAGATCATTGATCACTACGATAAGATCTACAGTAATTGGCTCTGTGTCAATCCTGCCATCAAGCGTACCTCCATCAAACCCAGTGGTAGCGTCTCTCTCCTGTCAGGCTCTACACCAGGAATGCACTACCCCGAGTCCCGCTTCTACATCCGCCGTGTTCGCCTGGCCGATGACTCTGACATGATTCCAGGGCTCCTACAAGCTGGCTATCACGTGGAGAAGGACACCTACAGTCCCGACACCTCAGTGGTGTCCTTCGCAGTGGATTGTGGCGAGGGTGTTCGTGTCCAGAAGGATGTCCCAATGTGGGAGCAACTCTCGCTGGCAGCCTTCCTCCAAGAACACTGGGCGGACAACCAAGTCTCCTGTACCATTACATTTGACCCTGTCACAGAAGGACCACAGATTGCCAGTGCTCTTGACTACTTCCAATACAAGTTGAAGGGTATCTCCTTTCTACCACGTGTGAAGGCTGGAGCATACAAGCAGATGCCATACGAGGCTATCACAGAAGAGGAGTATCTGAAGATGGCTAGTGGTTTGAAGGAGTTGAAGCTGAGTGATAAGGCGGATGCGGTGAGTGAGAGGTTCTGTGATGGGGAGAGCTGTGCGATGGTGATGCCAAAGAAGTAAGGTAGATTTCTCTTCTATAGAAGAGAAAGATGACGTATCAAGATACTGAAAAATAAGACCCTTCTTGAGTGATCTCGTAAAATGAGTACTCCTGAATACACTTATACGACCGTGAACGGAGTGCGATTCTTGACTGTCGAAGAGTGGAACTTCAATGGTCAACTTCATCGCATAGATGAACCAGCTCGGAGAGAGTGGAGTGTAGTTGACGGGGAGCGAGTCTTGACTGAAGAAGAATGGTGTTTGAATGGACGACCTCATCGCCTAGATGAACCGGCCTTGCGAGAGTGGGATGTGATTAATGGCGTGGAAGTCTTGACTCGAGAAGCGTGGAATTTGAATGGACGACCTCATCGCATAGATGGACCTTCTTATCGAGAGTGGGAGGTGGTTGACGATCGGGTAGTCTTGATTAGTGAAGAGTGGAGTTTAAATGGTCGATTTCATCATACAGATGAACCGGCGTATCGAGTGTGGGAGGTGGTGGATGGGGAGCCAGTTTTGACTACAGAAGGTTGGTATTTGAACGGTGTATCTCATCGCATAGATAGACCTTCCCATCGAGAGTGGGAGGTGGTTGACGGGCGAGCAGTCTTGATTAGTGAAGCGTGGTATTTGTATGGTAAACGTCATCGCACAGATGGACCGACTTGGCACCAGTGGGAGGTGGTTGACGGGCGATCAGTCTTGATTAGTGAAGAATGGTATCTCAAAGGCGTTAAAATCCACCCCCGTCTCCTCCGCCAGCCAGTCAGAGCCATTGAACGCTGGTGGCTCTTCCAACAAGCACGCAGACGCCAAGCCATAGAATCATTCCTATGGGATAGTGGCATGATTGTCTTTCCAGGTCTTATGGATCTCTTATGAAAGTATTAACCATAAGGTGTATTCCTTTCTATCATTAACCTATTTCTCTTCTAACAAAGAGAAAATAATATCTCCACTCCTCTAAAATGAGCGTCCTCCGTCCCACCTATACAACTATTGATGGTGTAGTATACCTAACTCGAGAAGAATGGATTATGCCTAGAGGAGGCTATAGTCGTGAAGATGGACCCGCCTATCGACAGTGGTCAGTAGTTAACGGACAACTAATCTTAACTCATGAGTCGTGGTATTTGAATGGCCTCCGTCACCGTGTAGATGAACCGGCTTATCGAGAATGGCGGGTGGTTGATGGACAGACCTTCTTGGTATGTGAAGGGTGGTATTTGAATTGTCAGTCGCATCGCATAGATGGACCAGGCTTTCGACGGTGGCTGGTAGTTGACGGAGAGCGAGTCTTGACTCATGAAGCGTGGTACTTGAACGGGCAACGTCATCGTATAGATGGATCGGCTTGGAGACAATGGGTGGTGGCTGTGAGGCGGGTAGCCTTGTATCGTGAAGAATGGCATCTTAAAGGTACCAAAATCCATCCCCGCATCCTCCGTCAGCCAGTCAGAGCTATTGAACGCTGGTGGCAGTACCAACAAGCACGCCGACAACAAGCCATTGAAGCATCCCTTTGGGATAGTGGAATGACTGTCTTCCCAGGCTTTATGGGTCTACTAAGAGAGTATTAACCTTAATACTATGAAGAAAAGAGAGACTGAAACTTTCGAGTTTACGAGACTTAACCTCCACCTCTCACTCATCATGTCTCAAATCCACCAATTCCAACTCACCTACACCACTGACCCCATCACCAAGAAATCCACTCAGAAACTAGTACTTCTAGCCGTCTTCCCCAGTATCAAAGTCGCCTCTGCCACTACCAAAGTCGCAACCACCAAGATCTCAAAGGCTTTGAAAGGCTTTGAGAGTGACAATCCCTTTATTTGGTCGTGCTATCCACTAGCAGACTAAACCAGAACTAAGGTTTCACCTCTCTTGAGGTGAAAAAGATCAATGACACTTCTCATGTACCAACTGTAGTCTCGCCTCCTTCAGATGATACAGCCTCCAGGCCTTACGAAATTCAAGGCTCTGTATCTCTCCACCTTTCCAAGTTTCAATAAACCTACAGCACAGCTCGTGAAAGAGAGGCTCTAAGTGATCAACGTGAACGTCCTTACATCTTACTCCGATCATCTTATGACACACGTGACAACGGACAGACTGTCTCTTTAGTTTCAATCTACCTACCTGTTCCTCCACTAAGTTTCTCATATACGACTTGAGGTCAAACTCGTTCATGACTTGGTCATGAACGACGAGGTTTAATTAACCTTTTAGTATCTTCACATCCTTCACTATCTCCGCACCCAACACCATACTCCTCACCAAAGGCACATTACATAGACCTTGTCGTTCTTGGATCTTGACCATTAACCGCTTGAGTTTGACCCTATCGCTCCCGCTTCCACCTCCGCTCTCACCATCAAGACTCAACACCTCCAATAACTTAAGAGACGTCAGATAATCAGCCGACGCCATCTCTAAAGATGATGAAGCTATCTCTCTCTGACTCCCTCTCAAAGCCAATGCCAAAGACAAGTCATAGATCACCTTCTCAATACAGACTACCTTCACGCTCATCACATCCCTCACCCCAGCCAATACCTCTCTCAACTTCCTACACTCACTCACATTACAACTCCTAACTTCTTCAAGATAGACTATCACATCAGGCCACTCGCAGTCTCCAACTACTTCACCTCTCAGCCTCTCCACCATCTGGTGTATTAACTTCCCAGCCTTCAAATACAACCCCAACCTCGAAACTTCATCATTCTTAAAATACTTCCCTGCCACATCCGATAACACTGTAGCATTCCTAATGACAGTGCGAATCTCAGTATATAAAGGACATAGAGTAGTAAAGAAGTCATGAAAGCTTAACCTATCCACGGCCATTCGTCTCAACAGAGCACAGATTAAGTCTCTATGAGGGATACCCATAGCAATGGTGAGTGGCTTCTTCAAGGTTTTAATCAAGTCTAGTAACCCTGACACCATCAGAGGTAATTTCCCAGTGACCATCTCATGTAAGACCATTCCAGCACTCCAAAGATCCACCCTCCCATCATAACTCTGACCTCCTAACAACTCAGGAGACCCATAGAGAGGACTACAACAGAGAGTGGCTGCCAAATCCAGGTCATCCAACCGCCTAGCAAAGCCAAAGTCGGCAATCTTAAGTATTATCCTTTCTTGTTTCATAGTCAGAAGTAGGTTTTGAGGTTTGATGTCCCTATGGATCAAGTTAGCAGAGTAGAGATATCTTAAACCTGAGGCTAACTGTTGAAAGAGATACATGGAGGTGTTAGCGGATAACCTCCCTTTACTCTTGATGAAGCGAGACAAATCTCCTCCCTCACAGTACTCAAGAATGAGATAGATGTGTTTGTCAGTGTGAATGGTTTCATAGAGACGTAAGAGGTGAGGGTGTTGAAGCTTCTTCATAATAGCTATTTCTGAGTCCACTCGCTTTAGGAGAGCAGGTGCCAGCTTCTCACGATTAATGACTTTAATAGCCACCTGTAGGTTAGTGTCTCGATGAGAACCACTCCAGACGGTAGCAGTCGAGCCAGAGCCTAACTTCTTAAGGACGAGATAGTCACCAACAGTTCGTTGTATGCTCATGGTTGATAGTTCCTCTTAGATAAGAGGAAATGGTTTCAAACTACCTTCACAAAGGAATCACCTGTGTCAAGTAGCTGATGGATTTGGTCTGCCATTGAGAGAATATCAGAGGCAGTCAGGGTGGCTTCATCGGTGATACTATATCTCTGGATGGTACAGCGGATGGACTGAGAAGTGTCTCGGGTGAGTCTTAGCCCTTTGGTACCCTGATACACTCCTTGTTTCTTACCTAGAGATAAGACAGCTTGAGATAGTCCTCGGGGTGGAGGACTGGGTTGATTACCGTTCTGAGGACGAGTCTTGACTACGGTGGGGTAATTACCGAAATTACCAAAGAAGCCACCACGAGTTAGCATTACCTCTTTCTGCTTGAGGGGGATTTGGAAGATGCGGAGGGTATTAGGTGGAAGACTATAAGAGGAGGATGAAGATGTATTAGCTTCATCTCTTCTAGAGTTAACACTAGCACTAGCAGTCATCTTCACCGCTCTACCATTCTGGTTAAAGTATAGCTCCTCACCTCTGCCATGTAACACCTGGCAACTGGTACCCTGCTCACTAGCCATCACTACCAACACCGCTGGATCCTCGTCTCGAGTCTGATGATTGTAGAGCTTAACCGCAAACTCAGAGTTATCAGGTAGAATACAGTGTTGAGAACTGGTCACTACCTGTTCATTCTCAATGAGAAAGGATGTAAGGCTTAAATTACCAGAGTAGATATCAAGGTTAGCCAGATACTCACTGAGTGGAATGGTTCGTAGGGGAGAACCAGTCTCATTACCCACTACCACATTGAAACCAGCCATAGCTAACTTCACAGTCTCATCTGAGGTGTTAGCTTTACGGATCACTGGCATCTCCAGGTTATCAACGACCAGGGTCATGTCGGTGATGTTCTGAGAGTTAGGGCGGGATGAGTCCTCCCACGAAACATAGTTGATGGATACACCATTGGCTTTGGCAAGGGCTTGGAGTTCGGGGTTCTGGTGGATGGAGGAAAGGGATGACATTAGGTTCTGATGAATGAAAGAGAGGTGAGTGTGTTAATCAATTTCACTGGCAAGTGGACTTACTTCTATCATGTCATATCAGATCCATAAAGCCAGGGAACACAATCATTCCACTCTCCCAAAGAAGCGATTCTATGATCCTCTTTCTTCGTCGTTGTTGATACCGCCACCAGCGTTCAATGGCTCTAACTGGCTGTCTGATGACACATGGATGGATTTCGAAGCCTTGGAGACACCAGACTTCATTAATCAGGATTGTCCGCCCGTCAACCACCTGCCACGTTCGATCAGCTGGTCCAGTGTTACAATGAGGTAGACCATTCAAATACCATGATTCTTTAGTCAGGATTGTCTGACCGTCAACCACCTGCCACACTCGATAAGCTGGTCCAGTTGTACGGTGACGTATACCATTCAAAAACCAACCTTCAAAAGTCAGATATACTCTTCCATCAACTACACTCCACTCTTGCCAAGCAGGTTCATCTAGGTGGTGAGGCTCGCCATTCAAACACTTTACTATAAAAGTCAAGACCGCCACGCCATTCACCTCCGTGAAAGTGGATTGGACGGTACTCATTTTTGAGATCGGTGCTTCACGAAGGTACTGGTTTCAGTATCTTATTTGTAGAGTTACATAGCTAATACTATGTAATGAGGTGCTAACTAGTACTCTCTTAGTAGATCCATAAACCCAGGAAAGACAGTCATCCCGCTATCCCAAAGAAGAGATTCTGTGGCTTTTTGTCTTCGTACCCGTTGGAAGAGCCACCAGCGTTCAATGACTCTGACTGGCTGGCGGAGGATGCGAGGTTGGATTACAATACCTTTCAGGTACCATCCATTTAAGACTATAAACTCATTATTCACATCCCACGCCCAATTTCGTAAAGCTGGTCCATCTATGCGATGTTGGCGACCATTCAAATACCACGCTTCACGAGTCAAGGCTACCTCATCGTTATCGAGTTTCGTCCACTCTCTCCGAGCCGGCTCACCTATGCGATGAAGTTGGCCATTCAAATGCCATGATTCAACCGTCAAGTGTAATTGACCGTCGACTACCTGCCACTCTCGATAAGCGGGTTCATCTATGCGATGACGTTGATTATTCACATACCACCCTTCAGCTGTCAATACCAATCGCTCATCCACTACTTCCCATATTTGATAAGCCGGTCCATCAATGCGATGGCGTAGATCATCCAAATACCATTCTTCAAGAGACAAGACTGGCCGACCGTCAACTACCATCCACTCTCTCCGAGCTGAGCCATCTACACGATGATATCGACCATTCAAACACCATCCTTCATAAGTCAAGAGTGGATGACCGTCAACTACCCTCCACTCTCGGCTACTCGGGCCATCTATGCGATGAAGACGATCATTCAAATACCACTCTTCAAGAGTCACGACTTGCTCGCCATTCACAGTCGTATAGGTATAACGAGGAGTACTCATTTTGTAATGAGTAGTTTTGTCTGTCGAGTTTCAATACCCTTTCAAGAGACCCATAAAGCCAGGGAAGACAGTCATTCCACTGTCCCAAAGAAGAGATTCTATGGCTTTTTCCCTTCGTGCCCGTTGAAAGAGCCACCAGCGTTCAATGACTCGGACTGGTTGCCGGATGATGTAGGGATTGACTCGGACACCTCTGCGGTGCCACGATTCATGAGTCAAGACTGCCCGTCCACCAACTATCTCCCACTCTCGCCAAGATGGCCCATCTATACGATGACGCTGACCCCATAAATGCCACTCTTCAAGTATCAAGACTAACTTCCCATCTACCACCTCCCACTCTCGCCAAGATGGGCCACCTATACGATGATGATGGATACCTTTAAAAAGCCATTGTTCTTGAGTCACGACATCAACTCCATTCACGGTCGTGTAATTGTAATAAGGCGTACTCATTTTCGTCTTAAGAAGTTAAGATAACACAACCTTTGAAGTTTCATTCTCTTTCAATGTCTCAGACTTGACCCTCACACCATCCTTTGTCTCAATCTTACTATCCTCCACCACAACTCCATTCTCAATCCTCACTACACGATTGCTACTCTTAGATTTACCACCTCCATTACTCGAATAACTGTAGCTTTGATGTGAGGTGTATGACATTTTATACACAATATTTATAAATATTGTAAGAATATTTACAATCATCACCATTCTCATAACTGTATGAGAAATACCAGAGTCTCCTTATTGACACCCTTCCACCGCTACCTTTGCCACCGACAATTTCTCCCACTCCTCCATCTCATCATACACCGTCATAAAGATCCTTCTCCGTGTCTCCTTCACATACTTATCTTCCAACGAAGAGAACAGTTCCCAGCTCTTCTGGGAAATATCCTTACTCATCAGTAGATTCTGCGGATCACATGTCCCTTCCTTCTTCTCAAAGAGTCGGATCGACTTGTAGGCAGGGTGTTTCTTATCCAAGGGAGCGAGAGAGGTCATTTTTGAGTTCCTCAAACTTTCTTCTCTCATAAACAAAGAGCTGAAACATGGATTCCACTACTGTCAAAGTTAATGTAGGTGGTACGGTCTTCACTACCACCCGCAGTACCATTCAGAAGGCTAAATACTTCAGTGAGCTAGCTCTTGAGCCTGACATGAGTAGTCAGGTCATTGATCGGTGTCCTCGGGTCTTTGAGTACCTGCTCAACTGCCTCCGAGATCGTCACTACATTAAACTTGAGAAGTTACAGGAGTATCAACCCGACATTGACTACTTTGCGATGGACTGCTTGAAAGCGGAGGCGTTGAAGCGACTACCGATCATCACGGTGGATGCTGACTCAAAGTTTAAGATTGTTCTTTTTGGAGGTGTGCCTATACTTAAGACTAAGATCGACTTTAATGGGGTAGATGGGATGCTTAGCGGAATAACTGTCACTCTCCCGTATGACGGGAGAATGGAGATGTTGACGATGGATCAGGTCAAAGTCCCATCCCAGTTATTCCTTTTCAAGAAAGATAAGCCTAACACCTTTGGAGTGATCATGAACCCTGGATCACTCCAAGCAGATAGATGCCTGGCATTGCTACACTTCTACCCAGACCACCCGACAGCTGAAATCCGACAGTCATAAGTAGACCATACACTACCTTGTAGTGTATCGAAAGTCACTGAAACTCGAACTTTTACTCTAATTCCATTCTCTAGAGAATGGATTCCACTACCGTCAAAGTCAATGTGGGTGGTACCGTCTTCACCACCACCCTCAGTACCCTTCAGAAGGCTAAGTACTTCAGTGAGCTAGCTCTTGAGCCTGACTTAAGCGACCAAGTCATTGATCGGGATCCTCTCATCTTTACCTATCTTCTTAACTGTCTCAGGGACAATCGATACATTAAACTTGAGAAGCTACAGGAGTATCAGCCAGACATTGACTACTTTGCGATGGACTGCTTGAAAGCGGAGGTTAAAGAACAACTACCGATTATCACGGTGGATCCTGACTCGAAGTTTAAGGTGGTGATTTGGAAGGGTTTACCTGTGATCCAGGTTAAGGAAGAGTTAGGTCTCACAGAGGCCAATTACAATGAAATACAACGTACCGGAGTTCGTATTACTCTTCCATACGATGGGAGGGTTCATGCGACATCCTTATCAAAAAGCGTGATCAATCGTGTACTGGGATGGGTTGCTAAAGGTTCGTCCACCGAGTTTAATTTTAGATTTACCGAGAGTCGTAGATATCCACCCGACTCCGACCTCTTTAGCCTCCACTTCTACAGAGACTACCCTCAAGCCGAACTCCATTAAGCTTTCCTACCATCTTTTACACTACAATGTAGTGTATCACTTTCACAACAAATTATCTATCACCCTCTCATAAATAGGAATGAATACCACTCTCATCATCTTCTTGTTTGGGATCATCATTATTCTCGTTATCTCAGCCTGGATGATGGCACCATTACAAAGTTTGTTAGGAACTGCTAATGTCACTGTCACTGCCATTGGAGGAGCCTTCAATGAACTAGCTGGAGTCGTAGGAGGTACCATCGATGCCACTGCCAACCTCATTACTACCGCCACACCCGTCATTGGAGATGTCCTAGTGAGTATCTCAGAGTCTACCGCTAGCATCGTTAGCACTGTGGGGCAGGTATTGGAAACCACGGTACCATTAATTGGAACGGCTATTACCGATGTCACATCCAGTATCAACACTGGTATTAGTACCTTTGGTAGCGTGGTGACTACTGCCACACCAGTGGTTGGAACAGTGGTCACTGATGTCTTTGACTCATTCGGTAATGTGGTTAATACAGTCGGAAACGTGGTGACTACTACTGTGCCTGTGGTCGGACAAGTCACAACAAGCATTATTGGAGGTGTTGATACTCTGGTGACGACTACAGGTAATACTGTCAGTACCGTGGCCACTGATACTGCTAACGTGGTGGGGTCGATTAGCGGAGCTGTCACATCTACTACCACCGCTCTCATCGGAGGTGCCACTACTCTCATCACCGCCACTTCGACCGGGGTTAGCGACATCTTACAGGCGATTACTTCTACAGTGACAGCCATCAGTACTCCTATCAATACTCTCTTTACCACGATTGGAAATTTGACAGGTGGTAGTAGCAGTAGCAGTGGAAGTGGAACTGGTGTCATTGGTAAGATCACAGGAGGCATTCCAATAATAGGACCGATCATTAGTAAATTACCATTTGGATTGTAGGTATACTAGAATATTATCCTCACCTCTTAAATGATCAACTGGACGCTGGTCTTGGTCTTTGCCGTGATTGTCTTTTGGATGTTAGTCTTTGCCTTCTTTCTAAGGCCTGTTACTAAGTATCTCTCAATAGCTAACACCGCCTTGACATCCGTGTCTGGAGATTTAACTGGAATGGGGGCTAAACTCACTGAACTCATTGCCCAGGCGGAGCAGGTGATTGCCAGTGCCATCCCGCCACTGGGAACGGCTATCATCTCAGGAACTCAAGGAGTGGTTGAAATAGTCGATACCGCAGGTAATGTTATAGAGGCAGTAATTCCACCTATTGCCTCGGTGATTACTACTGTAGTGACTGGAGTTAATGATACGATTACTACTGTGGGATCAGCGATAGAGACAGCGACTCCAGTTGTCGGGACAGTCGCTACTGACGTCTTAGATGCTACGGGCTCATTGGTACAAACGATCGGAAGTGTCACCACGACTGCTGTTACTGATATAGGTAAGGTGACCACTGGTGTGATAGGTGCGATAGAGAGCTTTGTGGGTGATTTGGGATCTGGAACCGGACAGTTATCGTCGTTATTGAATACAGCTGTGTCAGAGCTTGACAGTGTTTCCACTGAAATAGTATCAGTGGTGGGAAGTGTGACGGGTTTGATACCGCAGGCGACAGGAGTGGTGTTGGGAGGTACGGCTGCGATTATTAGTGGAATCGGTGGGGCGATATCGGATATTACTAGTCCTCTAAATACTATCTTGGGATTGTTTCAGACTTTGACTTCTACGGTGGGTGGGTTGAGTGGGGGAGGAAGCAGTGGAGGTGGTGGCATTGGTGGGGTCATTAGTAAAATATTCTCATTCTAGGTGTAATAGAATATTATTCTCACCTATTTAATGATCAACTGGACGCTGGTCTTTGACTTCTACTGTGAGTGGGTTGAGGGGGTTGAGTGGAGGTGGGGTATTAATTTACCATTTGGGTTATAGAGGAGAGAATAAAAGGGTGGAGATAGAGGATGTTCCTTTCGTAGAAAGGAACAGTGCGAGATAGATTGGTAGCTTTTGAGTGAAAGGGTATAGCTACTTATAAGTTAGTAGTCATTTTAGTACACCATAAGAGATAAGGTGTATCTTATCATATATTCCAAATTAGGAATATGTATATCGGAATTATCGATGTTTGATTGGCAGTTATCCAGTTTTATGAAACCTGACATGTTTGCCAATCAAACATCGAAAATTATCGATATTCTAAAATAGGATCTGGAGCGAGTATATCATCTATATAGAACGTGGTACTTATTACCTTTCTTATGACAATCATGAGAAAGCTGAACGTGGATATGTCATTAATTGTAAGCAGTTTATCGCACTCTCATTACCATTCTCATGACAGTTATGAGAATATAGAACCAAGGTGACATGTTATTACTACTTGTGAACTGTAATAACTCGCATGATGATTCAGTCTTCCATAAGAACCCTAAGTATCTAAATGAGATACACTCAGTCCTTGTTAGGAATATGTATATCGGAATTATCGATGTTTGATTGGCAGTTATCCAGTTTTATGAAACCTGACATGTTTGTCAGTCAAACATCGATAATTTCGATAATCTTAAAATAGGATCTGGAACAGTATATCATCTAGATAGAACGATGACCTTCATCGAGATAGAATAATCACCTATGTCATATGGATGACATAGAATTGATTCTTTTAGTAATACATGTTTTATCGGGGAAAGACATGTCGACGGTTCAATACACACCGAGCATGTTTGGTCTTTTACAACGTCATTGTACCGACCTTGAAACCCAGATATTAAATCTAACTTCGGAAAATGAGAGGTTGACGGTCGAAATGATGTTCTATAGAAAGCTATATGACAAACTCAACTTAAAGTATACGCATGTAATAGAGAAGTACGTAACTCTTCAAGATATAAAGTTGAAAAATCTAAACTCACCAGTAGACCAGGGAAACATTCCGTCTCATGTCTCTCCTAATGAAGATACAGGTCAAAGTAAGTAATTTATCATAACTGTAGTTATGATACATGGTTCATCTCAATAGAGACTAGGTATTAGTTAATTCTTCACCTAGGTGAAGAATTAATGGTAAGGTTCCTCGTCGGATTCATCAGAGTTTCCGTACTCATCCTCTTCCTCAGTCGGAGATAATGAAGCTCCATTCTTAATCTTCATACTTTTGGTCTCGGCTTTGGATTGACTAATCTTACACTGACGCATTTCAGCGTTGTAACGTCTCACTTCAGCCTTGTCCTCCTTCTTATTCCGTTCCTCGGTAGCCTTATCTAACTCATCTATTTGTTTATCGGTCATACCAGCTCTAATAGATGAACGTAATCTAAAAGCTTCACCTTTAGTATTGAAGAGAGTTGGATCAAGACCCATATGGCGACCTAACTGTTTCTTAGCGTCAAGGTCAAGCATCTTATCTTCATCGTCTACTATTGGATCTTCCGGTTCTACGACACAAGGATGATAATGCTCGTTAGCCATTGACCTAAATCGATTCGTCATATCGTCAGTGGTTTCCACAATGACTAGACCGTTAGCTTTTAGATCTTCAAGCGATTCCAAATCGGCTTGGGTCATCTCAGCAACGAATGGCTTTGTGAGGATTAAGGGTCTATTGTCCAGTTGCTTCGAGAGACTGATAGTCTCTCGAAGCCGAGCTGAGGATACCTTCTTAAGGCTTTCAATAGTTAAGAGGGATTGGCGATCTTTCTCCTTAAGCTGTGTGACTTCTACTTTGAGCTCTTCGTGAGCAAAGATCCTTTTACGGTCGTCAGCGATACTGGGTAAGTCTTGGTAAACGGCAAGTTCGGCTTTCAAGTCTACGAGTTGCTTATCTTTTAAGAAGAGTTGAGCCCGAAAGTCTTTATCTCTTAAAACGAGTTGAGACTGTAAGTCCTTGATAAGATCATCTTTCAAGATGAGGTTATCCCGATAATCCTTGATCAAGCTACCAATTACTGGGTTACCAGATGAAGAAGTCGCAGAGGAAGATGATACCGATGTAGCAGATGGCATAGCAGATGGCATAGCAGATGGCATAGCAGATGGCATAGCAGATGGCATAGCAGATGGCATAGCAGATGGCATAGCAGATGGCATAGCAGATGGCATAGCAGATGGCATAG
>Ga0172379_10006053_pt1 | contig 16469 bp, 16 predicted proteins | sample GrowelOW334metaG_FD_119756 | JGI IMG/M metagenome (GOLD analysis project Ga0172379, IMG submission 119756) | Groundwater microbial communities from an aquifer near a municipal landfill in Southern Ontario, Canada - Groundwater well OW334 metaG | ecosystem: Environmental > Aquatic > Deep... | reverse complement strand
GATGCGGATAAAATTTTCAAAATCCTCCTTCAGTTGCGGCTGACCGGCGAGAATCGCCGCGAGATCGTCTTGATTGATGCCTTTAAAGACGTCACGGATCTCACTGCCGTAATATTCCTGCAATGTGGTTATCGCGGGCTTGCCGTCTCGCGGTCCGGCCATGATAATGGTCCATTCTCGCGGCACCAGGCCGTCGATTTCCTTATACCAATCACGAACTCTTTCGTAATCTTGCCTGATGGTCTTGGCTCTGGCGGTCAGGTTTTTTACATCTCCCTTATCTTGGTGATTTATCTTTAAAGCCCAGGACGCTTCGCCCGGAGCCTTGGCTTCCAATCTGTATACGTCGTTCTCGCCGCCGCGGCCGACCGCCCCCTCGATAAATTCATACCGATCCGGATCAAACGGCAAATCATCGGTCTGATATTTAAACTTCAATACCCCCTCGGGCAAGACTTTACGCAACATGCTTAAAATTGCGACCGTCCGGTTGAACTTTGTTTCGCCTTTTTTAAATAAGGTTTCCAGATGTTCTTCCGTGCGCACCTCATCCATGCCATTATAGCTGAACGCCTTTTCAGTCGCCCGGTTAAATTGTTTCCTGTAGTGTTCCAGGCTTTGCATAATGATATGAAAAATAATGCTCGAAAAATGTATCATGAAACTACGGCCGTCTTTTCATGATACCTTTATATTTTGAAATATTTTTTCAATTTGGCTTCGTTATCTATCTTTATCGCCGTAATGACACGCACATGAGCCTCGGCCGCGTAAACGGCAACAAGATCAAGAATGGCCTTTTCGAACGGATAAGGCGAAACAAAAACGCTTTGCTGCAGTTTGTAAAATTCAAGGCGATACAGGTGCGCCCGCAAAATGTCGCGAAACGCTCGTTCTTTCTCCGGAATGTCAAACATCACGATACGCCACCTGCCGTCCCAGCGTCTTGGCTTCTTGAAACTGATCGAATTGCCCAAGATATTCAATGTCGCGGACTGTTTTTTGCCGTCCGGCGTCAATACTAACCTGAACGAGCCATCAACCAAAGTTTTTTCCTCGATCAACTTTTCTTTGGCCAGCCTGCGAATTGATCGGTTGAAATTCCGTTGACCGATTATTAACCATTCCTTCCGCATCTTACGGATAGTCTTATAATATTGGACGGATGAAGTGCAGAGGCCTAAGGCCGTACCACCCGCGAGCAGCAGTAAGATTTTTTGTTGTGTCGTCCCTAACTTATGCATAACCACATTGTATCATATTCTCACGGCCGTAGGAATACGACACATTTTGTAATGTCTAAGTATATATCAAATGTGTCACCAAGCGACGGCCGTAGGAATACGACACATTGTAATGATTACGCAACCGTCAGGGAATGACGTCGATAAATCTCGGGTCGATGCAATCGATGAAGCGGCTCTTCGTTTGCGGACGGCTGTATTGATCAAACTTGCTGTATGAAATGTAGATACCCTTGCGCGCCCGCGTCATCGCCACATAAAATATCCTCCGCTCCTCTTCCATGTCCTGCGCGTTATAAAGCGGGAAAGAGCGCTCATTGATACCGACCAAAAAGACATAATCGAACTCGAGTCCCTTGACCTGATGGACGGTAACGACCGGAATCTTGCCCTGGTCCAGACCGAGGAAATTTATATCCCTGACCAACGAAGCGTAATTTATCAGTTCGCGCATGACGATATCGGGCGGCTTGCCGGGATCGTCTTGATCGCTGAATAGCCGTTTTAATGTCTCGATCGATCTGAAGCGCTTGTCTTTTTCTTTGTCATTCTGGTAATGATCTTTGAGCCCCGAATTATCCCAAATATATTCGAGGGCCTCGGCCGGGCGTTTTTCCCTGACCGCCGTTTCCCAATTGTTGATGAGCGAACTCAACTGGATGAATTTTTCAGAATATTTTTTAAATAGATCGCCGCGTTCCTCTGAATGCAGCTTGAGCTTTTTTATCAGGACACCCAATAGACCGACGGTGGCCATCACGTCGGCCTGCGCGTCGTGCGTCGCCTTGGCTAGACCCAAGAGATTCGCCAAGGTGCTTAATTTATAATTTTCCGACTCGACCAGGCGCTTCGACAGATCAAGAGTGTCATAATATTCCTTGATCTCGAAGCCGATTCCCTGCCGTTTTCCGTTCTCGATTATTATAGACAGGTCAAAATTGATGTTATGGCCGACAATCACGGCGGAGCCGAGGAATTTCTGCAACTCCGCCAGGATTTTCTGCGGCGCCTGTCCTTTCGTCCGCAAAAACTCATCGGATAATCCATGCACGGCTTCCGAACTGCCAACCGGGATGCTATTTTTTAGATAATGATGGAACTCCTGTCCCGGTTTGCCGTTGATGATTTCAACGGCATAAACCTGGACGATCTCATCGCTCAAGACATTGGTGCCGGTCGTTTCCGTATCAAGAACGATGATTCTGCCGGTCTCATATTGCTTGATCAGATCGATGAAAGGTTCGGAAAACCGGTAATTCTTGAAATTGAGAAAATCGGAAATTTTGAGGCCGATCGGCGCGCCCTGTTCATTGATCGTTTTGAGTGTCGCCAAGCCGATGTTTCTCGAAGGCCGCAACACCAGACGATAGGCACTTGATAGATCGAATTTATTGAAAATGATTTTTAAATAGGCGTAGATATCTTTGACTTCCTGCTTGCGGAAAAAATCGTATTTATCTACCGTAATATGCGCAATCCCTTTCGCCTCGAAAACTTCGGCTATCCGGTTTACCAGGTAATTGGCCCGGGTAAGAACAGCGATCTTTGCTGCCGGATCGGCTTTCTTAATGTCCGCGATAGTGTCTGTCACCCAGCCGGTCTCTTCAGCCAAATTATGTCCGCCGAAGACCTTTACGCCTTTTTCGCTTTCGACCTCGCTGCGGCTTGAAGTGATTTTTTTGGTCGCCGGACTCTTGAAACTCGGCAGGAATGACCTGACCGCGTTAATGACTCCGGCGCTAAAGCGATAATTGATCTCCAGGCTTAGTCCGGTCACCGGTGCGAAATGACTTTTGAAAAGTTCGGTGATGAAATACGGCTCGGACCCGCGCCAGCCGTAGATCGTCTGATCAAGATCGCCGATCAGGGCGATATTCTTGTGGGTCTTGGCCAATTCTTTGATGACCAAATATTCCGACAAATGGGTATCCTGAAATTCATCCACCTGGATGAATTTATACCGGCCTGCCCATTTATCGCGCACATTTTCGTTCGTATACAAAGTTTCGATCGTCTTAATGACCAATTCATTAAAATCCAAAGCGTTCTGATCGTTTAGTAGCCGCAGATAGTGATCGTTTACTTCCAGCAGCACTTTATCGATGGATATATTATTCACCTTGCAGCCGATCTTGCTCTCTAATAAACTCAGCCGGTATTCATATAACTTCCCGATAAGATCGAGCACGCCCCTTTTCTCGCCCGCATATCGGGCCGATGCCTCGGGGTAATTCTCCAGGGCTTTTTTCATCGTTTCGACCTGATCCTCATCATCAAAAATGACAAAATCGGCCGCGATGCCGATCTCCTTCGCTTCTGCCTTGATGAAATAGGCGCAAAAGCCATGGAAGGTCATCATCGTCAAAGCATCAAAAACGGTTTTAGCTTTCAATTTTTTTCTGATCTTTTGCGCCATCTCCTCGGCCGCGCGGTTGGTGAAGGTCAGGCATAATATCTCTTCCGGCCTGATACCGGAATCGATCGCGTTAATGACGCGCTCGGCCAGAACGGTGGTTTTACCGGTGCCGACCGGCGCCGAGATCAAAAAAGCCCCCTCGATCTTTGCTATTATCTCTTTCTGTAAATCGTTCAGTTCCATAAATATCGTTCTTCTTATTTGTGTCACGAAACCACGGTCGTAGTAATATGATACATTTAGGATTTGAAGAAATGTTTTTTCAATTTAGCCTCATTATCGATCTTCATGGCTGTAATAACGCGCACATAAGGCTCAGCAGCGTAAACCGCAACTAAATCTAAAATAGCTTTTTCAAACGGATAGGCCGAAACAAAAACACTCTTCTGAAGCTTAAAAAATTGAAGCCGGTATAGATGAGACCGCAAGATATCACGAAACATCCGATTCTTCTCCGGAATGTCGAACATCACGATGCGCCACCGTCGGTCCCAATTCTCTGGCTTCTTGAGGCTGATTGAATTACCAAGGACATTCAATGCCTTGGTCTGCTTTTTGCCATCAGGTGTCAGTATTAATTTAAATGTGCCATCGGCCAATGTTTTTTCCTCAACTAACTTTTCCTTCGCTAATCCGCGGATAGAGCGGTTGAAATTCCGTTGGTCGATCTTTAACCATTCCTTCCGCATTTCCCGTATTATTTTGTAGTACTGCTTAGATGACCGCGTCAAACCGAGAGCAGCTCCACTGCCGAGCAGGAGTAAAATTTTTTGTTGCGTATTCCCTAATTTATACATAACCACATTGTATCATATCCTCACGGTGGTAGAAATATGAAACTAATTTTTAAAATCAATCGTATCTGTAGAACGTATCACGAAATCACGGTCGTGAGATGGTGATACATTTCGAATAATATAGGCCACATCAGATATGTCACGAGGCACAATCGTGACTTAGTGATACTTTTGTCCATAGCATCTAGATTGAAACAGAAGTGTGTTTTAAAAGCACGATCGTGTAATTATGATGCGTTTCAATTTATATAAGCTGATCATATGTATCATGAAACTACGACCGTGAGATGGTGACGCATTTTTGCAGGATGTCCTATCGTTTGGTGGCTCTAAATGTTTTTCGACACAAATATAACAAAACTATACCGCAAATTTTAGCGAAAATCAATAAAAAAGGTTCTGGCATAAGTCACCAGAACCGATATGATCCATCATCTCAACGGATTTCACCGCTCAACCTCGCGATCAGCCCCAAACGAGAGCAGTCGCATTGTCTTCGAGTCCCCCTTCCTTGCCCTCTTCGGCTTCTTCCCTGGCTTCCGCCAGGCGCATAATCTCTGCGGCGTCCGCACCGTCTTCGGCCGGAAATTGCAGGTCATCGATCATGACCATGAGCGGATCGTAGATCGGATTGAACAGTCCGTCTGAGGCGACCAGCACCCAGGCCGGTTCAGTGATGGTGTAAACATCCGGTTCGCGGAAAAGGACCTCCTCGAGATGCGCGTCGCCCAGCGCCCGGCCCATGGCCAATCCATCTTCACAGTCCGGCGCAAAGATATGCCCTTGGCGGTAGGTCGCGCCTCGCTTCTTGGCAATGGCACATTCTTCCGGATTTGAGCGCACGTTGTGATTCGGACTTTGGTGGAGTTCGCCACGGTTGTCCAGGACGACCACCGGTGAATCGCCGAGGATGGCGATCGACACCTGCGGTGGATCGTAAAGGACGAGTGCGAGCGAGACCGTAGTGCCGGACGACAGATGTCGTGTCTTGCCATCGAGCTCCCGGATCAGTTGCCGCAGAGAATTTTCCGCGTCGGCGGCGCTTTCGAGCTTTAACAACCCGTGTATTTCGTCCGCGCACAGCCTGGCCGCCGTGGACCCGCCATGGCCGTCCAGCACCGCCAGCAATTCGCCTTCAAGGCCGTTTTCATTTGCAAGGTGCAGGTGGACGTAAAAATCCTCTTGGAACAGGCGCTTGCCTTGCCTGGTCGCAATCGTCACGCGCTTTTTCATCTGTTCCTCCTTCAAGGAATTTTTCGTCTCGGACTATTTTTGATATTCAAAAAAGCATAACAAATCTGTCATGCTTTGTCCATTGCTACTTTCCGCTTTGCCTACCTGTTTTCTCTGATAATAAATCAAGGCTTACCACGATCTTTTTATCTATTAATAATTTCTGATATAATTTTCCAAATTGCTTGAAATTAAATTTATTTGCTCCGCCGTGAAGTTCGTTCCGGCGTTATCCAAATACGATGGCAATGCTTTTTCGTTTAATACCCAGACCTCCGCATCGCTAAGCCATGGATTAACAAACCACCCCGGAAAAATAACTACAGGCCGTACCTTGATTTTTACTTTCGCATACTCTGAGATAAAACTCTCCATCCAATACTTTTGAATCTTTGCTTGTTTGACAGGATCCCTGTCGGGCGTAAAACCATCAATCTTTATATGAATACCATCATATGAAATTTTTGAATCTCCCTTTTTTCTTATAGTTTTTGTTTCAATGGTAAATACCCCAGCGGGCCCAACAATTACATGATCGATATTAAAACCCTCTCCTAAAATATCATGATAAACTTTATAGCCCTTCTCTCTTAGCCCTTCTAATGCTTGGCCAACAATTTTTTCCCCATCGCTTCCTAATCTCAAATTGCTTACCTCTTTTCGCATTTTTAAAATTCGAAATAAAAAATACAAACTTATGATGACGCAGATAACAGTAACTCCCAGAGGTTTTGGCGGAGTATTTAATAATGATCGTATCCATTCTAGTAATATAAAGACAGCGAGAAAAACAATCATAACAACATTCGACATTACCTTTTCATCAAAAATACGATCGACCTCTTCGTCAAGAGATTGTCCGGGATGTCGTAATGGGGGTATCTTGAGCGGCGAGCGCTTTTCAACTGGAGATTTTTTTTGAAACATTTTTTTTATCATTAATAATGTTGACGTTCGTCCAAGTTCCGGGCATGTCAGCTAGCGAATCACAATTGGGCAAACGAACTATTTTCAACTCTTCATCAAGGCGAGCCGAGCATTAGAGAATGAAGGATTAATGGGGGATGAATTATATAAAACAAAAGGCTGCCTGACTCTTTTTCCCTAGACTTCCGGAATGGAATGTTTATTGCTGCCAAGGATATTTTTTTATACGATCTAATTCCGCTGAACCGATTTTCTTTCGATTCGATTTATAATATTCATTATATTCATCTTTATTTAGAACGTACCATCGGTCATAAGCAAATCTTTTTAAATAATTTGTTATTTTTTCCCTAAAGTGTTCTAAGGGGATTTTTCCAAGTGAACAAAGTCGTTTATCAATCATCTTTTCAAGTACAACTCTTTCAATTTGAAATATTCGAGAAAAATCCACAGCCATTTTATCTTCAAATATTTCTACTTTTTCGGGTAAATAAAAATATTTTTCTTTATGCTCATATTTTTGCATTAAAAAATCTATTTTTTTTAGTTCTGTATTACGTTCAAAATAATGTGGATCGTCGAATTTTTTAATTTCACAAAAACTTATATACGTGCTACGTAAAGCATCGCAATTTTGTGTAATTACTATACCGGGTTTAAATAATAAATTGGCAACTACATTCTTTATTATTCCATCTCCCGCTGGTTCATATTCATTTAAATTGATTTCCTTGCGATCATAATCAGTTTCGTTAGGGTCTAAAAATCTCACAATATTAGAATTTATATTAAAAAACGGAAGATTGCTAAATATATCTCCCTGCTCAATTTGTACTTCCCGTTTTTTTTTATAATAAAAACTAATTTCCATTTTTGTTCTTCTTCAATATATTAATGAATTCTTGCTTGCTTAAAATTTTAACCTTATCATCCCAACCATGCGAATACTTTGATTCCCTAATTACAATTGATGTCGTGTCATAATTCTTTTTAAGATTATCTATATTTACAGAAGAGCTACCAGAATTTTCTCTATTAATTAATTTTTTATATTTTCGAGATAATTTTGATTTGCAAAAATTATTAATTTTTGTAGAGGATTTTTCTTTTATCATAAGGATTATTGGAATAAATTTTGAATATTGGATGTTAATTCAAGGAAAAATTTCTTTAGCAGAGAATGGGCATTGTCTAACCATTTATTCAAATCTTCGATACTATCAAAATTTTCGGTATTTACATTTGAATCCACTAACAATTTTCTGGATCCCTCTTTTATAGTTTGAATTTTATATCGCAACTTATTTCTCTCATCAACTTGATACGCCTGCGATAAAGATGTGCCTTCGAGATTATTAAATTTAATATTTTCTATAAATTTTAAATTTATCTCTAATTTTAAATTTTCATCAAAATATTTCTTTATGTCTGGATACATTCGCGGATCTTCAATTTTATCAATATATCTCAATGATACCTTCTTAAATTTATCCGAAGAAAATTGCTCACCTAAAACAGTCCTGTAAATTTTCAAAAAGGATTTTAATTCTTTTTTGTACCCTGCCCACCCGTTTTCATAAGAACCGCCATCAGTATTAAAACTCACCACGCCGGGACCAGTTTGATATAATGGATATTTTTCCGCCTCCGTTCGAAACCTATGTTGAACCACATAAGGAACCACCGCGGATATTTCCGGCGGCGTCACAAGCTCAATAACAGGATATTTATTTTTTAGCTTGGAGTAGAGTTCGCCCACAAATATATCATATTTTGGGTTTTGCTCTTTGAATATAATTTCAAATACAACTTCAACAAGGGGCGAATTTTTAAAATTGATTGCTGACATATAGTTTTATAAATTAGTTATTTAAAAAAAAGGTTATTTTTTTAATTGTTTTATCAAAATTTTTTAATATCTCATGCTCCCAAATTCTTATAACTTTCCAACCATTTTTCCGCAAATAGATCGTCGTTTTTTTATCGCGTTTTCTATTATTCTCTATTTTTTCTCTCCAGAAATCGTTTTTTAGTAAATGTTTCCAGCGAGGATAATACCAGCCGTGCCAAAAGTCGCTATCAAGAAAAACGCAAACCTTATCTTCTGGAAAAACTATGTCCGGCTTGCCCTTGATCGACACAACGTTTGTTCTAAATTTGCTTTTAATGACTTTTCGAAGGGCGCTAATAAACTTTTGTTCAAACTTTGTATCTCGTGAACGTATTTTCGACATGCGTTCTGATCGTTTTTTTGTTGAAAGTAAATCGCGGTTTCTCTCTCTTTTAAAATTTCTATTCAAATAATTTTTCGTTTTCTTCATAAAAGCCCGGCTTCAAAAATATCGGAGGCTTTAACTCTTGGTTTAATGGGTGGGAATTTTTTATTTATAAATTTTTTCCATTGCCCTAGATGATCCTTTTTAATTTTCCTGCATCGCCAATAGTACGCTAGTTTATTTGATTCGATGTCTTTAATTTTTATTACAACGGCTTTTGCGTAATAATTTAATTTATATGCTAACTGCGGAACCACAACTCTTCTACCTTTAATATTTAATGTCCTCACTCCCCCGGCCGTAAAAATATCTCTTAAACTTGCTGATACTGCATTATATTCCGCTATTAGATAAGCGGCGGTTCGTTCAAATTTAATTGAACTTTTACTAAACATTTCTGGAAATAAAATCATCGCTTCGACAATAAAATTTTCTTGTTCTTTTTCACTCAAACTTCTAAATGGTCGAATGATCGGACTCACCAGTTTATCATCACTGTCTTGATCTATCCACCATAATTCTTCTCCGTCCTTCAATTTAGATCGATAGTAATCTTTGATTCGCCGTATAGGATTAGCATCTAATCTTAACTTATCATAATCAACACCCATTTTATCGAATATGGATTTACCCTTTGGTAAATTCATATTTATCCTATACCTTGGAGAATGGGTAACACTTACTTCCGGTAAACATTCTTGATAGAGCCGATAACGAACATCGGACTTGCCGCCTAGTTTTCCGAATACAATATAAATTCTTTTTACATCTTCTTTTCTTGATGATTCGAGAACACTGTTTCCGGTTGAAGTCCAATGATCATTGGCGGTCATCTTAACTTCAACGCCAAAATATTTATTCGCAATAATATCAGGAAAGTCGTAAATCTCCGTCTGTATAACCAATCCTTCGAATGGCGTTCTCTTAGCGGCCTTACACATCTGCTCGAAAACAATCGTTTCAAAATAAATAGACGATATATTTTTTTTTCCTTTTAAAAAATTAAGTATTAACTTCCTGGATTTCTCAAGCAGATCAATAAAATCTTTTTCATTAATTTTTTGTTTAGCGATATAAATCATATAATTTTTAGGTGTTTATCTAAAAATTTTTCTATGGCTGTCGCCACGTGCCACGCTAATACTGGAGGCACGGCGTTACCTATTTGTTTATATGCCGCCGATGTTGATGGATAGAAAATAAAATCGTCAGGGAAAGATTGAATACGTGCTGCTTCTCTAGCCGACAATCGTCTTTTGCCATTCCAATGATATTCAATGTTTCCATGATGTTCTGTCCTCATAGTTGGGCCTGGCTTATCGGCCGATACGACAGAATTTCCTTGCCCCTTGTTCTTTTTTGCTTTAGACCAATAATGATTTGCGATTTTACCCTCATCTACTTTTTCCAAATCACCAATGGCTTGTTTTAAGTTCACCCATTTTTTTTCATTTATAATCGGCTCCGGATGTGCGAACGGGGGGAGTATATCTTTTTTTGTTCCAACAATAATAACTCTCTGGCGTATTTGTGGCACGCCATAATCAGCCGCGGTAAGTAATTTAAAAACCACATGATAACCCAATTTCGCAAAATCATTAATAATAGTTTTAATTGCCGCGCCACCATTCATTGTAAGAAGCCCTCGCACATTTTCAGCGACGAATAGGGCTGGTTTAGTTCTTCGAATTACTTCTGCCATGCTCTTATAGAGCACGCCTCTACTACTATTAAACCCCCTCCTTTTACCGGCATGGCTAAAATCTTGGCATGGAAATCCACCTAGCACGATATCAACTTTCTGTGGCAAGGCTTTATCAAGTGATGAAACATATCTGCTTTCAAGAATTTTTGTGATATCTCCGCAAACTATTTTATGTTTGAAATATTTTTGATAAGACGCGCAAGAATGTTCATCAATATCGTTTGCCCAAACTATATCAAAATTATTAGCAGCGTATTTTTTTCCTAAAAAATTAAAGTCACCAACAAATCCCAAATCTAGCCCTCCGCAACCAGCAAACAAAGATGCAACTGTGTAACTTTCCTTGCCATTTGTAGTATTATTTTTGTTTCCGTGTTCGCCATAAAAATACTCTTGATTAGCGTCAACAAGTAAATCGAATAAGGTTGCCTGTATTCCTTCGGCCACGTATTCGATGTCTGTTAAATTCTTGTTATAAAATTCACCAAGAATGCTATGCGTGCCGTTTTGAGCTATAATGAGAAAATCAATAACATTAATACCTATTAATTGCCCCGCCTCAATTATTCTTTTAGCCACTTGTTTGTCAAGCTCACTAGGCCTTGGATCACCTGACGGGTGATTATGCACGAGTATAACGCCAGCTGCACGCATCTCCAAACCAGGGGCGAATATATCTCGCGGGTGAATAATGCTTTTATCAAGCGTACCAATTGATATTGTTTCTTTTTTCAATAAAACGTTACGAGCATTCAAAAACAGGCAGACAAGATTTTCTTGTTTTTTATCTTTCAAGTCGGAAACTAGAGCGACTGCGTCCCGCGCTGATAAAATAATATTGTCCAAAGAATTTTGCTTGTCATAAATTCTTTTTGTCAGAGCCAACGCCGATGAAATTTGTAGCGCTTTTGTTTGTCCCACACCAGAAATTTGCGTTAAATCATCAACCGTGACGTTCAAAAAATTATCTCCAAATTTTTTAATTATTTTTTGAGACAATAATTTAACGTTTGTCCCCTTAATGCCACTACCTAACAAGATAGCCAAAAGTTCGCTATCAGAGAGTGCGTCTGGACCTTTTTCTAAAAATTTTTCCCTGGGTCGAGCAAATTTCGGGATATCTTTCATTCTTGCCATACTTTATTTTTTGAAGCTTTAATGTATTATTTTCTATTATATTTTACCATTTTTTTATTAAATATCAAAATAAGATGTCTGAACAAAATTACATAATTCATACCCTAAAATAAGCTAAAAAATCAAATGCGGACAGGTTTCAGTTGTCAGGTGGCAGTTGTCAGGTGTTATAAATTCTTTCTGGGTTCCCTTCCTTCGCTGACACTCGCCCTGCCTGCCCTGCCTACCGGCAGGCAGGCGGCATGTAGGCAGGAACAACAGAAATATTGTGCTTTAAAACAAGCTTAAAAAAAAGACCGGACGCGAGTGGCGTCCGGTTCGTTCCTGTCGGCCTGAGCCAACGCTATTGAATGTGCTCGAGAAATTTCTCCTTTTCCTCCCACAACCGAGGATGTGCCCGGCGCATGAGATCACCGTATTCGAGAAAGAAATTCCTCACCTGCTCCTCCGTCGGCTCATGAGCCAGCTTGATGCTGCCGACACGTTCGAACAGGTTGTTGCGAAGACAGAAATGGGTGACGTTGCCGGAAACGACGATGTAGTACCGGCTGCCAATCTTGTAGCGCACCCAGCCGATGTGGAACGGAGGAAATACTTGCGGTCGGTTTTCCGCCGGCGTCTTCAGGCACTGTGCCATGAAGCGATTCATCTCCTGCAAAAGCGCCTCGCCCATTTCCTTGAAGGTTTTGTAACCTTCGCCGATACGTCGATCATTCACGACCACCTCGAATTCCATGCGCTCCTCCCGCAATCGGATTTTTTCATACCAGAACGACCGTGTTCAGGATGGCGCGCCAAGGTGCTCGAGGAGTTTCTCCTTCTCCGCCATCAGGGCGGGATAGACGCTGCGATGCAGGTCGTCGATCTTGCGGAAGAACTTCCGGACTTCGGCCTCTGTCGGCTCCCTGGCCAGATTCCTGTCGTCGATCCGCACCATCAGATGCTCTGAAACGCAGAAGTGGAGAAAATCGCCGAAAAACACGATGTACCAGCGATTGTCCAGCTTGTACGCCAGCCAGGCGACGTCAAACTCGTAAAAGATGCGCGTCCCGGCCGGTTTTTTCATCGTCCGTTGAAATAGCTGGCGATACTCCTCGAAAATCGCCCTGGCCGTTTCATTGAAGGTTCTGAACCCTTCCCCGATCCGCCGATTTTCCACGACCACCTGAAAATTCATCTACCCCTCCCGCGACTATATTTTTATACCTGATAAAATTCGCTTCAAGATGATAAATCAATATATCAAATTTGTTTTCTTGTTGCAATGTCGGACGGATGTACCTGACAACAAATGTATCACATAACCACGGCCGTAGGAATATGATACATTTTTGAAGAATGTTAATAGATGCTATTTATAATCCCGCAGAAAAAACGCAAACGAAAATGAAAACCCCCGAGCTGATGTAGCCCGGGGGCGAGATTTTGTATGAGCGTCTGTAATACAGCGCTCAGCGGTTATAAATGATCGAGGCTACGGCGTTGTCCGTGAGCGCGACCGGAAAGCCAGCTGACCCGGCCAAGAGAGGCGGATCGTAGCTGTTCGGAATCAGGAAGGCGGCGATCTTGGTCGCGTTCTGATCACTCCCACCCGTTGTGATATCGCAGATCCACTTGCCGTCCGACGCGATCGTCGTCTTCGGACTGGCGAAGTAAGGCTTTATCCACCAGCCGCTGACGTAAATGTAAACTGCGACCTTGTAGTCCGACGGCAGGACATGCCAGATCTGCCCCTGCAAGTTCAGGTTGGAACCGATGGGCGGCGGATCGACCAATTCGATCGCCGGTGTGCCTTCGCCGCCCGGAATGGCGGTCGAACTCCAGTTGTCGGGCATGACCTCGCCGTCGAACACCGGTTGCATCCCGGGCTTCATCACACCGTCCTTGTCGAACAGGCCCCAATGCGCGCCCACTTCCCCTTCGTAGAGGCGTTTCCATTCCTCGTCGAACGCTTCGAAGTAGAAATAGAGCACGTTGTTGGCCCTGGCCCAGCTGATGAAGTTCTTGAAGTAGAACGCTGCGTTGTTGTCTGACGGCACGGCGTTGCCGTTGGTATCACCCGCGCTCGGCCAGCCGGTCTCGGAAACGACGATCGGTTTGCCTTTCGCGGCCGCAACCACTTCCATGTGCCAGCCGTGAAGAGCGGCAATCGCCTTGTCGACCGCCAGGCCCTCCCAGTAGCCGTAGTAGTTGACCATGATCACGTCGATCTCGGCCACCACTTCAGGATGGGCCAGAATCTGGCCGTAAACGTCGGCGTAGATCACCGGCACTCCCGGGACTGCCGCCTTGACGCGGCGGATGTAATCGATCAATTGCGCGGATGTGAGATCGCCGCGTAAGAGAACTTCACTGCCGATGATCAACCTATCCGCTTCGCCGGCTTGGCCGATACGGATCAAGGTGGCGAGTTCGGCTTCATTCGCCACCAGGTCGGCAGAAAGCCAGGCGCCGATCCAGGCTTCGAGCCCGAGTTCGTGCGCGATACGGCCGGTGTTGTCCTGGCCGAGTCCGACGCCGAAGGAGCGAATGCGCCTGGTGTACGGCTTGATGATCTTCATGCGTGCCCTGATTTGCGCGTCGGTGAGCCGGTAGCTCCAATTCGGGTTCTGCCCGGTCATGTAGGCGCTGAAGTTCGTGCCCTCGAGAGGGTAAGCCACCAGCGGATCGTGCTGAGCGATGGTGAAAGTCCAGACGGTGGTAAGCCCGGCATACACGACCTGGCTTACGGGGCCGACGTTGTAGGTTTTGCCGTCCGTCGGGTCGACCCAGGTCAGGCTGACGTTGTAGGTGCCGGCATTGATCGACTGGCTCTGCTCTTTGGTCTCGAAGCCGGCCAGCGTCGGGAAGTCGACCGGTGCGTTGTTGTCGATCGTGAATTTCGGGCTGATGATGTCGTTATCGTTGCTGATGACCCTGATGATCATCGTCCCGGTGGTCGGCGGGGGCGGCGGGGGCGGCAGATGCTGGCTGATGCTGAAATCCCAGATGGTAGTCTGGCCGGCATATACGGTAAGAGATATCGGGCCCTCGGTGTAGCCCAGGCCGGTATTCGGATCGACATAGAAACTCGAAAGCGAGTAACTGCCTGGCGCGACCGTAAGGTCGATCTCGCGTACCGCGCCCGCGCTGACTGCGCCGAAATTCTGCCAGCTCGCGCCATTGACCGCGTACTGCGGCGAAATAGCGTAGCTGTTGGTGCTGGTATACCGGACCTTCATGATACCGGTGGTCGGCGGGGGCGGCGGGGGCGGAACATATTTGTCGAAGGTGAATTGCCAGACGGTCGTTTCTCCCGCCTTGACGATCTGCGTAATCGGCCCCTTGTTGTAGGCCTGGCCATTTTGCGGTTGGATCCAGTTGGTCGAAACCTGGTGATCTCCGGCGGAGTAATTGCCGAAAATCATTTCCGCCGTAGCGCCGGGCGCGAGCGACTGGAAATTTTTCCAACTGCCGCCATCGATCGAGTACTTCGGTGTGATGGTGCTGTTGTCGTTGTTGGTGATAACGATCTTGACCGAGCCGGTCGTAACTGCCGGCGGCGGACCGACGTTACCTCCGCCTCCGCACCCGTAGAGCGGTGCGAAAACCATGACGACCACAAGCAGAAGCGACACGTCGGCGAACAAACTGTTTTTACGATACATCTTGTGCCTCCTTTCCCACAGTTGTACGGCGTTGGCTGCCTTATCCTATACATCCTCAATTCCGAAAAGATATATTATAAATGAGCGAATCGCTAGATCTATATATTAATTTAGCAATTTACTGTTAAGACCAGGCAGGGTTCAAAAAACCCCCGCGGACGGCAGGGGCTTTTCGTATTTTATTCGTTTCAGTGCTTAAAAAGCGCCCTGCGGGTATAGCGGGATAAGAATGGCGGCAATTTGCTTGTGGTTATTATTTGCTTTCATTGATTTAACGTTAGCAAAGGTTGTCGAGTTTGTCCAGCCCTATTTCTTCCACCGCGCAAGGTTAGGGATACCCTTGACCAAGAGCCCGGCAAAGAGGCCCAGAAACGGATTCATTTCCTTAATTTTGCCTTTGCAAAACACCTGCATCTTTTCGGGCGTATCGATCTCCGGACTCTTAAACTGCCCGTTCTCATAGCAGTAACTGCAATACATTACCGACTTCGTACCGTCGGCATTCGTGCCACCGCCTGCTGGATCCTGTTTCATCGGCATGCCGCAGCTCTGGCAATTTTTGTAAGTAGTTTCCATAAGATATCTTTAATTAATAAATTTTCCTTTAGACACTTGCCCGGCCGGCTAGGTATAAATATTGTCACCGGGCAGTTTGCCGATTCCGTCGTCGACGATCGACGACTCTTTTTTCAGGCCGGATAGTATGGGCGTAAAGGCCAGCATGGCGGAAATTATCACGCTTTTTTCAACGATGGAAAAAGTATAATTTATCAGCAAGGTCGCAACCATGAAGATCAGGTAGATCAAATTGCGCGCCTCATCACCCGTTTCCCTGACATAACCGTAGGCGAGAAGTTGAATATGCTCTTTCACTTCCACTATCCGTTCCGACATCTTTTGGTGCTTCCCTGGTATTGGAATCAGAGCAAGGACAAACCAAATATTACAAAGCAAGAATAGAAATCCCGCTCCGGTAAACGCTACGCTTAATGGTCCGGTCGCGGCCAATTCGGTCCAATTAAAAATACTAAGGTCGTTGAAAGCAAAATTATACAGGCCGATACCGATGACCATCACGGTAAACCAG
>Ga0172379_10006052_pt1 | contig 16472 bp, 12 predicted proteins | sample GrowelOW334metaG_FD_119756 | JGI IMG/M metagenome (GOLD analysis project Ga0172379, IMG submission 119756) | Groundwater microbial communities from an aquifer near a municipal landfill in Southern Ontario, Canada - Groundwater well OW334 metaG | ecosystem: Environmental > Aquatic > Deep... | reverse complement strand
GATGAGAAAGAAAAACGTGCGGCAGAACTGGTCATTGCCAATAAAGAGCTTGCCTTTCAAAATGAAGAGAAAGAAAAGCGGACAATAGAATTAATCCAAGCCAAAGAAGAAGTAGAACAGACCAGTAAACTCAAGGATTATTTCATTGCCAACCTCTCGCATGAGATCCGGACCCCTCTTAATGCAATTATCGGATTCTCAGAACTTCTGAAAGAAGAAGTTGAACTTGTTATGCCTGAGGCTTCCCTGGAATATTTCCCGATTATTCTCAATTCCAGCCAGCGTTTGATGCGCACTATCGATCTCATGTTAAATTTGTCCCGGCTTCAGTCGGGCTTGTATGTTACGCATCCGATTCGCGTAGATCTGGACCTGATCATAAGGAATCAGGTCCAAGAATACGGGTTGAATGCAAAACAGAAGAATCTGGAACTGACTTTTGAGAATATAGTCGAACTTGCAGTGCTGGAAACCGATGAGTACTGTATTATTCAAAGCGTCTCGAATCTGTTGGATAATGCGGTAAAATATACCCATCAGGGATATATTGTACTCAAGCTTTACCAAGATCAGCCAGACTGGATAAAATTGGATGTTCAGGATACTGGAATTGGAATCAAAAAAGAATACCGGGAAAAGCTGTTTACACCCTTTTCGCAGGAAGATACCAGTTTTACGCGACGATATGAAGGGATCGGCCTGGGATTGTCCATTACCAAAATGTTGCTTGATACTATCGGGGCAAATATCGGAGTGGCCAGCACGAAAGAAGTGGGCACTACTTTTACGATTGAGTTCCCTACCGCTTCATTGAAAAGTGGAGTCAGGAATGAAAGTTTCAATTAAAAAAGTTGGCAGAATGGCTATATGGAAAAAACGCTTAAAAAATCCAGACTCCGGCGCATTAAATTGACCAGTCCCAAAAGAAGTCGCTTAAGAATAAATAAAAATATCTGAAAAGCCTCATCATCAATGATGTTTTGGTGGTCAAGGGATTTCGCCGGTCTTAAATAAATTGGGTTGGTAAAGGGGTTTCAGGAGGGTCCGCCGAAGGTTGATTTTTTTAGCGTTTTTTCCACAAATATATCAAAGCATATTCCAACAGATTAACTACCAATACAGTAATGTCATGAAAATCTTCCTTTTAACAATTACAGCATCAATTTTCATTTCAGTCTTGAGTATAGGACAAAGTCTATCTGGTGATTTTGAGATTCTAAAGGTCAATAAACTTCAAAAGGATTTTCCTGATGAATTCAATTTAAGTTCTCCTTTAAAATCCAGAATTACTCTCGGCTATATTTGGATAAATGGCACAGATGGTTTGTATAGAAAAATTCGGATTCAAAGTGGTAAAATCTTTGATCCTCCTGAAAAGACTCCGAATAAGGTAGTCAGTGAGAATGCGAGGAATTTTTACCTGAACTCAACAATTTCTGAAATCATCTTGTATAAGGATTCATTGGCATGTGCGATAACTCGATATAAAGAATCCCGCTATTCGTGTGAATACTTTGAATTGGATAAGAATCAGTGGTTATATTCGGGTGGTGATCCCTGCAGCTCTTTAGAAGAATGTCATAAACAATTCAATAGATCAGTCAGTTATCTTCTTACTCGTATGCGGAAATCCAGGTTATATGAAACTGTTCCCCAAGATACCCTGGCTTTTGTTAACTACCTGAAACGTAATTCAAGAGATGCAACAGAATTTGTTTTAGATAAACTAAAAAACCACAAGTTAGTGATGTTTGGGGAGATTCATTTTCGAAAGGCATCGTGGGATTTTTGCAGTGAACTAGTTAAAAACAAAAGATTTGCAAAAAGTACTGGCGTTGTCTTTTTAGAATTTGGGTCAAACATGCAAAAGGATATTGATCAGTTTTTTGCAAATGATACAATAGATAAGGAATTATTATTGGGAGTGTTCCGTGAGTATATGGTTGGAGGATGGGCAGACAAAGGAAGGTATGACTTTATCATTGATATTTGGAAACTTAACAAAAGACTGCCGGAGAATAGGAAAATTAAAGTAATTCTGGTAGATACGCCACGACCAATAAGCACATTCAAGTCTCGTGAGGAAATGAGGGCTAATGATGCCAAATATGATCGTGACGTCTATATGGCAAATACTATTAGGGAATACTTAAATTTATCCAGGGATAAAAGAAACGCACTTTTCATTGTTGGAACAGCTCATATTTGTAAAACTCTTTCCTCTACTGGATCAATATTATCAAAGGGGATGAGGAGTGACGTTTATACTATATTCACACACGGCCCGCGATGCGATAACTTCAGGAATATACCTGAAAGGATTAGACATGGCATGTTTGATTATGCTTTCTATCTGTTAGGTGATAGGCCAATCGGCTTTGAACTAAAGGATAGTCCTTTCGGTAAAGAACCTTTTGATGGCCTATTCTTTGACGGTTCCGGTACCTATCAAGATAATTATGACGCCTATTTATTCTTTGGGTCCCTTGATAATGAACCCAATGGCGAGTTTCTATTTGACATTTTCAACGAGAGCTTTATACAAGAAACAAATAGAATCTTAGGGTTCTCAGGTACCAACATAAAGGATAATTGGGGTCTTACAGAAGTCAGTAAGAAAGGCATTATGGAAAAATTCCTGAAAGATTATCCCGATAAAAAGTGGGGAGATTCTATTAAGCCTTTACAAGATGGGAAATTAGTTAAGTGAAAAGATAGCCGGTGGTGCGAATTCGTCCAGGGAAAAATCCTTACTCACTTTCATAATGCAGGGATTGTTTCAGGAGGGTGATATTAAGTGAATTCTCCTGGATGGACTTGGTATGGAGATTTATCTGCCCATCAATCATGGTGCAGCGGTTTGTACAATGCATGAGGGAATCTACGTTAACCTGGTTGGTTGTGATTTCCACCCTGAGGTCCGAGATGGCCTCCGTCAGCGCGTCAATTGACTTGATCCACTTCTGGATCCAGAATCCAACAATCCCGAGAAGTATAACGATTAAAGCGCCGGCAAGCGCAAGAAGCTGTTCCATTTTCTAGCAGTTTGCCCGAAAGTAGAATCCGGGAACTGGGTAAAAAAGGACAGGTTGTTTAGCGTGGCCCATAACAGCCTACCATTCCGTTTTGAACGATATCGATGGAATGATCGGAAACAAGGAAAAGGACCAAAGTTTTAATTGCCCCTGAGCATCATTATTGAAATACAGGTAATAGGGATTTTTCCGGTTATACACGTTGTAGATTTCAAAGCTCCAGGTCCTGCTTTTGCGACCGTTTGTTTCCACATAGTGGACACCCAGATCGAGCCGATGGTAGGCCGGCATTCGGTAATTGTTCCGGTCATTATAGATAAATGCAATATCTGTAAATGGATCAGCTGCTTCCCAGTTCGGTTCGGTATCAAAAGCAGTAATCGAATACTTATCAAACGCCATGGTTACCGCCTCACCCGTAGCATATACCCAATTGCCTGAAACACTCCATTTTTCGTTGAACTGATAATTCAGAACGACGGTCAGCACATTTCGCCGGTCGTAACGGTAAGGGTATGATTCACCCCGGTTCAACAGGGCAAACTGCCGAAAATTTTTCGACCATGTATAGCCAATCCAACCAGTTGCCCGTCCTTCTTTTTTCTGTAGCAAAAATTCTAAGCCATATGCTTGCCCCTTGCCGTCACGTACCACCTTGTTTTGCCAATCCGATCCTGTGGAAAAGTATGATTCACCGTCACCGAATTCAATCAGGTTCCTCATCCATTTATAATATCCCTCAATGGTAAGTTCCAGCCATGGTTCTGTTCCAAAACTGGTCGTCCACCCCAAGACAAACAAATCGGATTTTTGAGGCGGGATATTCGCTGTCGATGGCACCCAAAGGTCGGTTGGCAATCCGGCATCGCTGTTTGACAAAAGGTGAATGTATTGAACCATTCGGGTATATGCACCTTTAACAGACATGGTTTTTGATAATTGGTAGCTGGCACGCAACCTGGGTTGCATGGTTGGGTAATTAATTTTATCAACAAAAAAATCCGCCAAATGAACCCCAAGATTGAATGAGAACATCCCGGCATGAAATTCATCTTCCAGGTAAGCCTCCGATTCCAGGGCCCTGATCCTGGGAGAACGCAATAAAGTATTGACAATTGGTAGACCCCCACCGTTTTGGCTAAATGCCAGAACCGAAGGATCATAGGTATGAAAGGTTGCCCCGCCACCAAACCTGATCTGATGTCCGTTAGTGGGAGCATAATCAAAATCGGTTTTTGCCAAAAAATCAACGATGCCGGACTTTAGCTCACGATTGTAGTCCCCCACCACTTCCTCTGTTACTTTGTCAGATAATTTGGAAACCATTGAGTTTTGATGGCCGAAACGGTTAACACCAATGATGGTATTGCTGAATAACCGGCTAGAATAAATGTGGTTCCACCTCGATGAAGCACATTGATTTCCCCAACTCACCCTGGTTTTACCCTGAATATCGTACGGATACTGAATGGATGGGGAATAATCATTTTGTACGGTAAAAACATTGTCCTGCCCGGCGTAGGCACTGAAAAATAAGCGATCCCTGTCAGACAATGTGAAATTCATCTTCGCATTTCCATCTAATAGGGTGTATCCTGACATGGTCTTGCCTCCATTCAGAATGCCATAGGTTCGAGTAAACAGGTCCAGAAGGGTTCTTCGTACTGAAAAAATATAGGATGACCGCCCCGTTTTCAATGGGCCTTCCAAGGTAAGTTTGCTTGCAACAATGCCAATTGTACAGGAGCCTGCTGGTTTCTGGTTGTTTCCATCTTTCAATCTGACATCCAACAAGGCTGAAAGCCTGCCGCCATAGCGGGCCGGGAATCCTCCCTTGTACAATTGAACGGAGCTGATGATATCTGGATTGAATACCGATACAAAACCTCCCAGATGATTCACATTATATAGCGGGATATCATCCAGCAGGTACAAGTTCTGATCAGGACTCCCACCGCGTACAAACATACCGGACGAACCCTCTTTGCCCGATTGCACTCCGGGCATTAATTGGAAGGCTCTCATAATGTCCTTTTCACCAAGGAGAGAAGGTATCAACTGTAATTGCCTGTTCCCGATCTCCATTCGGCTGATGGACCGGGTTTCGTGCAGGTTATCTTTACGGCCCTGTACTACAACTTCATTTATTGACAAGCCAGGCACAAGAAAGATATCAAATGTCTGGTTTTTGGGTGGTTTTAACCTAACGACCTGCGACTGATAACCGACAAAACTGATACAAATTTGGGCTGAATCAGCTGGTTTTAATGAAAGGCTAAAAAAACCGAAAGCATTGGTCGTTGTGCCGGTGTTGCTTACCAAATCAATGATATTTACTCCTATCAGAAATTCCCCGTTCTGTTGATCCCTCACCTTACCGCTGATGGTAACCTGGCCTTTCATTTCCAGTGGTATCATCACAAGAAAGGGCAAAAGGTACCTGATCATTGTTACTATTGCCATTTCTTCATTTCCACTTGTATAAAATCCTGTGAATAAGCCGCAAAAATTCCATATCCATTGGTTATGTTGGAATAAAGCGGGGTTGGATTTCCGATCAAAATGGTTGCGAGTGGTTCCTCATTAAACGCGCCCCTATTTTGCGTTCGTCTGTGCAAAATCCAGGATTTTCGGAAATCATAATAGGTTTTACTCACGGAACGAAGAACGAGAAACGTTCCATTTCCCGCGTTTATCATTGGTTCATGGAGTGAAACCTGCGCTAAACCTTCGTTTTTCATCTTCATATTTAACGTATAGCTCCTGCCATTAAAGAGGTCATCGGAGAACACAAACGAGGCCGGATTATAATCAAGGATGCCCTCTGCCTGGATTACTGGATCGGCAATTTCTACATTATGGTGATAACCGACCAGAATAAGGGTATCCATCCATCTTTGGGTGAAAATCAGGAGCTCATAATAATTCCGGATATCAGCAGGATCGGTGAAGGTCATCGAATAATCGGAATGCGGGGTTCCATAAGCATCATAGGTTTTCCCGATAACCTTTTCTGCTTGATCGATTCGCACCAATACAGGAATGGTATCGTTTGCAGAAACTTCGGTGCCGTCTGCAAGGTTAACCATGATCTGATAGGAAGAGCCCTCAATCAGGACATCTGCAGGTATGGTAATCAGGGAAAGATCCTGATTGCGAAAACCAATAACCCTAATTCCATTCATCCGAAGCTCAATGTTGGTCCATTCCAGAACCTCCTGAGTTTGGCCTAGAATATTCAGGGTTTTCCCCAGATAGATGTTTGAATTTCTATCCGGGGAAATGAGCCCTGACATAACCGGATATTGAATGGTATCTGATTGTTTTAAATTTATTTCCTGGGTGCAAGAGGTGAAGAGAATCACTAGTAAAAAACAAAAACTCTGAGATCTCATTGAATTTGTGAATTGCTGAATAATTTATAAATGTTAAACGATTATTCAGCATTGATATTGTCAGCGAATTAGGGTATTACCAATACCAGTAAAAAGATACACCGTCTAACGTTGCTGATACGTAACCCTCACTCCAAAAGGCAGTAGAGAACCATGGTAAGTTACTCCTTTTTGTAACCTAACCCAGCGTCCAGCTTATTGTAGCATTTCCATTAAAAAAGGCAATAAGCATCTTCTCCAGGAGCGATGGCAAATCAACCAATTCATAAGTGACCACCGTAAGAATTTTACCATTGAGATGATGTGTCGGGTATTTAAGATCAGCAAAAGCGGATATTATGCCTGGTTAAAAAGTGGACCGTCCAAGCGTTGGCAAGAGAATGAAACATTGTTGGTCCGGATCAAAAACATTTACGAAATCAGCAGAAAAGCTTATGGAAGCCCACGAGTTGCACGAGAGCTCCTTGTAGGCGACATGAAGGTCTCTCGGCAACGGGTGGCCCGAATCATGAGAGCAGCCGGAATAAGGGCCAGAAAGCCCCGAAAATTCGTTGCTACAACTGATTCACGCCATAACTATCCGGTAGCCCCTAATCTGCTAAACCGCAATTCTACAGCCACCCGGAAATGCCAGTACTGGGTATCTGATATCACCTATGTCCGCACCAAATCCGGCTGGCTCTATTTGACCGTGGAGATTGATTTATACGACCGTAAAGTCATTGGTTGGTCTATGAGTCACGGTCTTACCGCAGGAGAAACCATTATTCCGGCGTGGCGGATGGCCGTCCGGAATCGTCCGATAACCCAAAAACTTATTTTTCATTCCGATCGCGGAGTTCAGTATGCTTGTGAAGCATTTACGAACATCCTGAAAAATAGCACCTTGATCGAAAGAAGTATGAGCAGAAAGGGAAATTGTTGGGATAATGCGGTTGCGGAGAGCTTTTTTAAAACCATTAAAGTTGAATGGATTTATAATTTCGAGTATGCCGATCAGAACCAAGCCACACTTTCTATTTTTGACTGGATTGAAAGTTGGTATAATCGGAGCCGACGACACTCAGCTTTGGGGTACAAAACAATCGAAGAGTTTGAGAGAATAAATAGTAATTTTAAAAATGCAGCCTAACTTAACTTACCGTCCATATTCTTGTGGTAGTTCCAGTTTGCATATATCCGATGTGCGAGTATCCGGTATTCCGACACCTGTTATTTTGAAATCCGGTCTGAAAATGGGCTTAAAATCAAGAACCTTCGATGAAAATTCACCAGTCAATTTAGCGGGAATATTCAGAGTGCCGCTTCTTTTCGAACCAAGCTCGCATATAATTCCACGATTTTCGCACAAATATCAGAGCATTGCTCATCACTAAATTGCCTTATAGTATTCTCAATACTTCCTACAAAAAGTCTACCGGCCTTATCCAAAATTGGACCCGCTGATGTAAGGCTTTGGTGAATTAAGCTCCAATCATCGACCAAATCATCAGGAAAACTCTTTTCAGATAAACGGGAAGCAATTATTCCCTGAAATGCGTAGGCAAGTCTCAATTGAATGGTTGCAGGACTGGTTGCTAAGGCGTAAACTGCCCCGAAAAGTTTTTGTCTCGTATAATGAATATCCATGACGGTAAGGTTTTAAGGTTGTTGCCTTAAAGGTATGAAAAGAAAGCGGAATCGATTGGGAGTTAGGGAGCAGAAAAATGAGGACGGGGGGGGTACTCAGCCTGCTAACTTTCCATGGCAATATTTATACTTTTTTCCACTTCCACATGGACATGGATTATTTCGCCCCGTTCCTTTGAACTGAGATGCTTTTAAATCTGTGGCCTCCTTGGCGTAATCGATCTTTTTTATTGATGGATGTCTGAAAGTCATGACCGTTTTACCAACATTTGTAATTGAAAAATCGGAATGTCCTATAATATCCATGCCGATTATGAGATCCCATGTTTCATTGTCATTTTTGCATTCCGTAACCTTGAGCATTGGCATCATGACCTTGTTTGGTAGGAAAAGGCTAATTAAGTAAACGTTTGCATCGGATGCCCCATCACCATAGCAAACCCTTGTCGAACTGATTGGATCTATCTTTAGTACTTTAGCGGCCCTTGGGGTAATTGCACAATTACTGGCTCCGGTATCCCAAAGTGCTTTAATGTTATAAATACCTGGATCGTCGGGCGGTATTACTATCTTTTCTTTTGAAGAAATTGGTAATGATATGCCTGCATCAGTGATAATCTCATTGACTCTTCCTTCATATTCAATAGTGAAGGCATGAAAAACCGGAATAGCGGTCATGTAAAAATAGCTCTTGAGTGAAAAGTCTGAGTATAACTTTCTTCACCAGGAGAGCATTCCTGAATCAAAAATGTTCCAGGTTTGTATTTTTTAATAGACTGAAAGTAAGCATCTTCAAGACTATCACAGACATCAACGACACTTTGATCCTTAATCACCAGAAATTTTCCGTTGTATTTTGCAACTAGATCATCCTGATGATCAATGTAATATTTAAGTTCCTTCTCGAGCATGGCTTTTAGTATACTGGTGTACAAAAGTATTCCATTGTTGCAAACTTTCTATAAATCTAATACATATTTTCGATGAAAATGTTATAAAAAGCGTACAAACCGCTTAAAATATCATACCAACTGTATCCCCGTTTTCTGGAATGCCATAGTGTAATTGGATTCTATAAACATCTGGTTGGCTGCTGAATTTTCAGCCGCGAGATTACGCCCCTGGCTTCATGCCTTGGAACTCATTGAAAACAGCATTAGCGTCCTCTTTCTCTGCCGGAGATAAGGATTTATCCTCCCTCATGTTTTTAACCTTATCAAAGACAATGGGATAAAGCAGTTTCCGTTCCTTCTCATTGCCCAATTTATAGACGTAAAACGCTTCGGTATAACTGAACCGTTTGACGGTACATTATATCCCGGTGAGCTTGTAGTTTTTCCGAATATTGTCATACTCATCCTGAGATATTCTACCTGACTGTTTCTCCTGAAGGAGATTATTCAGGTCCCCGCCCTTTTCCCTCAGGTCTTCACTGAGTTGTTTCTTATGGTCGGACCTTTCTTTTTGCTCACTGGTCCTGCCTCCCTTGGGGAGTTTTGTTGCCATGATTTCATAGGCCGCTTCCTCCGCTTTGGTCAAGTTCAAATCAGAAGGTGCAGGGATAATACTGGACACGCCGATAAAAGTTACATGCACTGCCGACCGGGAAATAAATTGATTTTTATTCGTATTCTGATATAAATTAGATCTTTACAGTTTTAAAAAGTTGTTCCCCTAACCGGCAGCGGTTGTAATTTTTATCGGCACGTCCACAGGATAAGAAACCTTTTGGATTTTATTCATATCTCAACGTTTCCACCGGGTTCCTTGTTGCGGCCCGGTAACTCTGCCAGCTGACCATCGCTAGGGCAAAAGTAAAGGTGATAAACCCCGCCAGCACAAAAATCCACCAGTTTCCGGTTGTTTTATACGCGAAATTATCCAGCCAGTTTAGCGTGAAATAAATGGCGGCCGGGCAGGCGAAAATGAACCCGATGGCTACCCATTTCAAAAAATCGAGGTTCAGCCAGATCATGACCTCCAGAACGGTTGATCCGTTGATTTTCCGGATTCCGATTTCCTTGGTTCTTCTTTCCGTGGCATAGGTAGCCAGCCCCAATACACCCATCAGGGCAATCAGCAAGGCTAAAATGGCAAAGTACAGGATGATTTTTCCAAGCCGGGTTTCATACTGATATTTCGCTGCTAGCTGATCTTCAAACCAGGTAAACGAAAATCCCCGGTTTCCCCTGAATTTGGCCCAGGTATCCTGTATGAACCGGATTGTTTGGGCCTGGTTGTGATCGCTGATCTTAATGCTTAAACTTATGATTGCCTCTGGACTGTTCAGAATCAGTATGGGTTCAATCTGATGGTGCAGCGATTTGACATGAAAGTCCTTTACCACCCCGATAATGACATACCGGTTGTTTAACCGCTTGCCAACCGGATTTTCTTCACCCATCAATTCCTTCGCTTTTTCGTTAATGACAACCGGAATCGTATAAGCTGAGGATTGACCGGTTTTTTTTGCCTGATGGCTTTTTTCGGCATTCGACCAATAATCTGCATAGCTATTCCTCAGGAAATCTCCAGTGATCATTTGCATATCATAGGTTTTGGCAAAATCCTGATCCACCCAGACGTTTCTCATTCTAATCGAATCCCGTGAGTTCATTCCGTTCCATCCAACCGTTTCAAACCAGCTGCCTTCAACAGGTAAACTGGTGCAGGCTGATGTACTGAGGATATCGGGATTCTTTAGCAATTCCGATTTAAACTCATCAACCGAGTACCACAGGCCGGTTGGGATGACCAGGATATTGTTCTTGTTCAAACCCAGTTCCTTTTTGTTGATGTAGGATAACTGCTTCAATACAATCCCTGATGCCGCGATCATAAAAGTTGCGGCGATGAACTGTATCACTACCATCACAGAGATGAATCCGGCTCTGGATCCTGCAGGATGTCCTCCTTTGAATATCAATACCGGATTAAATGAATTGAGATAGACAACCGGGTAAAGGGCAGATAATACACCGGTAACCAGGGCAATACCCACCAGGGAACAAATAAAGACGGGAGTCAGGTGCCAGACAATTTCTTTCCCGGCAAGATTGTTGAACCAGGGTAAAAGAATGGATACCAGCAAAATAGCCAAAATCATCGCTATTATCGTTTGGAAAAGCGTTTCCACTAACAGTATTTGTCCGATTTTTAAACGTGAGGCTCCCAGGGTTTTCAACATGCCGATTTCGGTAGCCCTCTCTGACGACCGGGCTGTGGACAAAGCCGAGAAATTAAAAGCCGCCATGAGCAGGATTAATACTGCCATCCCGGAGAATATCCAGATGTATTTTTTATCGCCCTGATTTTTATCGTACTGATAATCATAATTGCTGTTCAAATGAATATCGGAAATCGGCTGGAATGTCAGACGGTCGGAACGGTTGGCGTATTTGACCATAAGGCCGGATAACTGCTCTTTAGCGGTTTCGTCCAGAAACGCACCTTTCCGGAGTTTCAAATATACACTGGTACTCTCTCCGCTTCGCCAGTTGGATTTGAACGTGGATTGTAGCATGGAATTGTTTTCCATCAGAGTAATCATACCAAATTCAAGATGGGTTTGATCCGGAATCCGGATCACTCCTCCGACAACATAGCCGGTTGTTCCAAAATTTTTACTGACCAGATGTTTACCCAGGGCCGGTTCATCACCGAATAGTTTTTTTGCCACATCCTCATTGAGTACGATTGCATTGGGCTGATTTAATACCGTTTCTGCGTTCCCTTCAACGAATCGAAGGCCGGTAAAAATGTCAAAGAAGCTTTTATCCGTGTAGGCAGGTAAAATCTCGATGGTTCGGCCATCCAATTCAAGCGGCATCAGGGATTCCAGTTTAATGAAAGTTGCTTTTTCGATTTGAGGGAAATCCTTCGTTAAAACATTTGCCAGGGGTATTACCATAGCGGGAGTTCTGACAATTTCCTGTCCCTGCTTTCTGAGTGTCACCACCCGGTAAATACGTTCGTGATCAGCATGCATCGTGTCAAATGAAAGTTCATCAAATACCCATAAATAGATCAGCAGACTGGCAGTTATGCCAATCGTGAATCCGATCAGGGTTACCATGGAATAGACAGGTTTCTTGCGAAGTGTCCAAATGAAATGGGATATGAATTGATTCAACATTTGGCTCTATTTTACTGTGATAATCAAGTATTCATATGGGTTTGCACGACTCACCAGTTCTTTCAGCAATTGGCTGGTGCTGCCCGATTCCTCTATTCTTGATTTAAGCTGTAACAAGAGTAGTTGCTCATATGGTATACCCTCCGGGGTAATTCCATCGGGCCAGAAATCCACACCCTGGTCGATATCGTTCACTATTCTCAGCGCATGATTCATTGGCCAGGCCATTTCTGCGATTGGCTTTGGGACTCCATCCTTTTGAATGTGAACCAGATCACCGGTTTGCTTGAAGTAGATGCAGCGGTTATACTTCAGCGTCCCCTTTCTGGCGGTATTCGGACAGGAATAATCCTGCGTGTATTCAATAAAAATGTGGTTTTGAGATTCAACGAATGTGCTGTTCACAAACTTATCAGCCAGGCTGTACCTGGGATCGATACCTTCCATGGAGGAGGATATGCCTCGGCCCCCATAACTGATAAGATATTTCGGAATGAGTTTATCAGGCAGCTCCAGCCGAAAGATTGTGTCATTGAATCTTGGCCGGTAGTGGAAACTCCCGTTGAGAGTATAGCTGTCAGCCGCTTCAGCCCCACGACCCACCGTATTGGTATAGTTTATGATCGGATCGTAATCGGTGAACGCACAGGTGGTGTCGCCATTTAAAGAATGAATGGTGAGAATGTTATGGGCTGTTTTGCTTGCCATTTTGTCGCGGATGTCGCCATAGGTTTGATCATTAAAAGGATAAAAATTGAGGATCCTGTCGGTGGCTTCAAAGGCCCTTACCGGTTGCCCCAGGTGAAAATTCTCCACTGTCTCCGTTCCAGGTACCGGGTTGGGCAAGGAGGGCAGATATTGATCGGGCTCGAATGTGATCAGCTGGCCGATATTATTGGGGTAATCCCGGTACTGATAGAACAGCTTGTCGCCAACTGCCTGTATGTTCCCCACATTACCATAATACTGCTCCATGGTGGTACGTCTGACTACAACCATCGACACTCCGCTACTGGTTTTAAAATCTGCCGGTTCCACTTTGTTCTGACAAATTTCCTGAATAAACCCTCCGCTACGGTTGAAACAAGCAATACTTTTTTGTGTTTGTGCATAGATATAATTCGGGGTAAACACCAGGTGGCACCCGAACATAAAATAGGTGGAATCGGCTGGATGTGCCAATCTAACATATTGAATCTCACGTCCGATTTGCGAGAGTTTGATCTGTTTGACCGATTCCCTCGATTTGATAATATCCAATAAAACTGGCGGAAAGGACTGGTCATATATCCTTTTTCCCTGAAATTTGATACCGGGAGATACGGTTGAAGCCTTAATCTCTTTTTTGTTCTCTTCCAGATGAAGGGCTTTTTGCTTTTCCTCCGCAATTATCTTTTCACTTAAAACGGATTCGTCTGTTTTCAGCCGGTTCCGGTCATAGCAGGAAGGTAATCCGGTAATAAGGAGCAATACTACTCCACTAATCACAAAATATTTCAAACAAGCCAGTGGTTTCATTTTGCAAGAATTATTACTGCATCAGTATCAGCCAGACCCTTAATCCTCTTTGATACAGATTGTTTCTTGAATTCCCATCCTGGGCACCACATAAAAGGTGTTCCCTCCTCAGTCACTCCATCCGGCCAAAACGGGAGTCCGCCATCAAGATCATTTACGATACCTCCATCAGCTGTTGTAATGTTGCTGAGATGATAAATCTGATTGCTCCTTTTATCAATCAGGGTATAGATATACCGGTAATTTCCAGTTCGAAGGGCTTTGCCGACCACGTGGTTGCGGGTGTACATATAGAACAGGTACCGGTTGGTTTCATACAGTTCCCTGCTGAGGTTTTTCTCACTGAGATCATTGCCAGATATAAGCCCTTCCATCAGTCCGACTTTCCGGTGCCCGAAATCAAAAATAAAGGCAGGCAGCAGGCGATTCGGCGGGATGACCCTGAAAAGGGTATCGTTATGCGCTGGTTTATACGATAATGTCTTTTTGAAATAATAACTAACCTCCTTGTCAGTATTCCTATATGGACCACCAGGATAATTAACAATACGGTCATAATCTTTGAACTGGCAAAGGGTTTCGCCGGCCGGCCCATAAATGGTTAACAGATCACCCTTACTGCCCGAATTCCATTTATTTTCAAGAGATGCCCATAGTCCATCGCCAAGTTCATAGCATACCAGTTTGGAAAGAAACTCTAACCCTTGAATTTGTTTGAGTCCGGTTCCTTCTGGTAGAATCAGGCCCGGTACTTCTCCCTGCAGATTGATTTCGTTCCCATGGCCGGTCGGATCGACCTTCATGACGGATACATTATTTGCCGGTCCATCTACAAAAACATACAGGAAGGAATTATCAGCAACGGAGATTTTCATGAAAGGGAATCCAACCAGATTTTGAGGACTATAACTGCCTATGCCGTTATTGATGTTCTGACCCGTATTATTTACAATCGTTCTGATATAATTGCCTTGAATATCAAATAATTCAATCCCTTGTATACCGTATAGAACAATCACCTCATTTCCCATCGCGACATTGAAAAAGGATAAGTCCAGGGAAGGTGCCTGAGAGGTTTTAACGACGATGTATTCCAATTGTGAGGCTATCTCTGAAAGTCTGCATTCCCTTGGTGGCAGGGAGTCAGTGAAATGGAATACTGCAGGCGGATTTTGGGTGTCGATCGAGCGAACCTCCTTGTATTGAAAGCCCTTGGGCAGCCTGGACAACGAATCGCGCAATTGCTGAATTTGTTTCAGCCTTTCAGCTTCCGCATTTTCGTGAATCTGCATATCGGAAATCAGGGCATTATCCGAAAGGGAAGGGTTCTTGTGTCTTTTGCAGGAGGATGCAGTCAGAAGTAGGGCTATTATTAGGAGCGGAGAATATCTGAAAAAAAATCGCATGTTTTTCATAATCTAAACGTTATTGTCCACTATTTACCTTAACGCCTTGTTATTCATATCGCAATGCATCCACAGGATTCCTTGAAGCCGCCCGGTAACTCTGCCAGATCAACGTCAGTATCGAAATCAACAGGGTAAAGAGCCCGGCCAGAACAAACATCCACCACGATACCGGTGCCTTATTGGCAAACCCTTCGAGATACTTTAAAATGCCATACCAGGCAACCGGTACGGCAACGACAAAGGCAATCCCGAGCAAAACCAAAACAGATTGGGTGAGGTAAAAAACCGTTTCCCAGGTGCCTGATCCATTTGCTTTACGGATGCCAATCTCCTTAAACCGCTGTTGTATATCGTAAATGGAGAAACTGAACAAGCCCAATGAGGTAATGATCAGTGCGATGATCGTAAATAGTGAATAGACCAGCACGAGTTTTTTGTCTTCGGTGTACAGGTTGGCGACATCATCCTTAACGAACTGATAGGTAAATGTCATCCCGAGGTTAACCTTATTGTACAGTGCTCCGAGGAACTCAATGGATTCAGCTTCTTTCCCTTTGGTTATTTCCACCATCAGGTCATTATCTGTTTTATCATCGAAATAATACAGTACCAAAGGCTGAATGTCCTTTGATAAGTGATCGGTTGCGAAATCTTCCACAATACCGATAATCTTATTCGAACCCCAGTACCGGTTTGCAATCTGGCATTTCGTGAAATCATCGATTCCTAAATACTGTTTTGCTTTTTGGTTGATCACGATCTTATCACCGCGGCTCTGGTCCTTTTCCGATTCAAAGAACCGGCCTTCTGCCATTTTTAAACCATACAAATCCTTATAAACCGGGGTAACACCCATGATGGAAGCATCCTGAAAATCCTGACTGGAATTCATGTTTTTAACGGGCATTTTTGAATTGGTCAGGGGCGAATGTCCGAAACACAGGTTTGTTAAATATGGATTCTTTTTGATCTCATCAATCACAAACTGCTGATTGGATTGTTCTTTATTACGCTTTAACTTGTAGTCTGCCATGGCCTTTTTCTTATCGTCCTCTGAACCGGCCCAAAGTGATGACATATCAACTCTGGTAAAGAAAGGAATCGTGATAATATTATTCTGTCTGAAACCCATATCACGGTTGAGCATGAAATTCAATTGCCTGATAAAGAACAGCGAAACGATTATCAGCGCTATGGTAACGGCATACTGGATGACCATGGAGATCCTTCTCGACAGCAATGCTTTTTTGCCGGTCGATATGACCTTGATGAAGGATAGCGGATTAATCATTCGATATCGTATGGCGGTAATTGCTGAGGTCAACAGGATCATTATCAGCGAAATTACAAT